>OBXF01000010.1_pt1 | contig 252158 bp, 204 predicted proteins | sample 1495371 | NCBI WGS metagenome assembly OBXF01 (sample SAMEA2580143, study PRJEB22360) | human gut metagenome | biome: human gut; feature: human-associated habitat; material: faeces | place: Denmark | collected 2008/2010 | reverse complement strand
TTTTATCGTTTCCCACTCCCCACAGAACTCCGGGAATCTCAGATTTGGAACATTGAGGATTTTATTTTCGTTATTATTTGCCATAATCATTATTCTTTATCAGGGTTAATATCAAACGGCAACAATTTGTCGCCATTATTAAACCGGTCGAAATCAGAGATAAAAGAACGGTCTTGAATCACTTTATATTTCTCGTACTCGCCATACGCCTTCTCTCGTGCTGCTTCTTGTGAAACTTTACCGGCAGTATCTTGTGCCTTATAATCCATAGTGCCAAGAAACTGTTCAAGACGTTGCTTCCAATCTTCCATCGTTGTTATAATGTGACGTTGGGCACGAAGCTCTGCAAATTCAAGGAATGCGTTAGTTACGCCGTTAAGTTCGGAAATCTCTTTGTCTGACAAATAGTTCTTTGCCACAATCGTATCGGACTTCTGGACTCTACCATCGGGAGCTTTCTTCCAAGTGGTCAATCCCATATGGGGCATTTCAGAGTCGGCACGTTCATACACTATTTCAGCAGCGGTACGATTAGTCACAGCCAAATGCATCATATTTTGCACCATTTTGAAGAACAATTTAGTACAATCCGATTTCGGGTCGTAATCAGCACTGCATTCCGCATAGATGTCTGTTATCTTCTGGTAGTATCTGCGTTCCGATGTGCGTATCTCACGAATACGCTCCAGCAAATCATCAAAATAATCTTTGCCAAAATGCTTTCCCTGTTTTAGTCTTTCATCATCAAGAGCATACCCTTTAATGACAAATTCCTTCAAAACAGACGTAGCCCAAATACGAAACTGAGTGGCTTGATAGCTATTGACACGATAACCTACCGCTATGATAGCATCCAAATTATAGAACAACGGTGTACGCTCCACGTCTCGTTCTCCCTCGGATTGAACTATCCCAATTTTTCGGATAGTTGCCTCTTTGGTAAGTTCACCGGATTCATAAATCTGTCCAAGATGATAGTTGATGGTTCGTACATCCACCCCAAACAAGTCCGCCATGCGCTTTTGCGACATCCAGAATGTTTCACTATTGAATATTACCTCTACTCGAACTTCTCCTTGTGCGGTTTTATACAGTAACAGATTGGAACTATATGAGTTAAGCACCAATTCGTTAGTAGATATGGTTTGAGAAAAGTAATCTCTTGCCTGTTGTACCAATACTTTTTTTGCATCAGCATTTTCAGCAATAATCATACACGCCATACGTGACAAGCGGAAGATACTGACTTTACGGAACGAGCCACTGCCTATCTTCACCATATCAACCGCTTGGTTGAAATGCTCATCAATATTCACTCCTTTTATGCCTGCGACTTTGATTGCTTTGTCTATGACTTTTTGGAATTTCCAATAAGCCGAATAACCCATAGCAGCGCATAGGTCACGTGAACTCCAATATTCATTTTCGCTCTCATCGTGACGGCGGATATTGTCGAATGAAGGACGCATTTCCGGGATGTTATCTATCTCTGCCATAACACTATTATTCAACCAGTCCCAATTCTTTAAGATATACTTCAATCTCCTTATCTAGTTCGGCACGTTTGGCTTCCAACTCCTTGATTTCTGCCATTACAGCTTTAATGTCAATAGGTTCTTCCTCTTCAAAAGTATCGACATAACGAGGAATATTCAGATTATAGTCGTTATCGGCAACCTCCTGTAAAGTGGCAAGATGGCTGTACTTTTCTATTTCTTTTCGCTCGCGATAGGTATCAACAATCTTGTCAATATGCTCTTTACGCAGTTTGTTTTGTGTCTTGACTTTCTCAAACTCCTTGCTCGCATCTATGAACAGAATATTATCATCTTCCTTACGGCATTTCTTCATCACAAGAATACAGGTCGGAATACTTGTACCATAGAATATATTAGCCGGCAAACCGATAATGGCATCGATATAGTTTTTCTTCTCTATCAGGAAACGGCGTATTACCCCTTCTGCATTACCACGGAACAAAACACCGTGTGGAGCGACACAAGCCATCGTACCACCTTCGTTCAAGTGATAAATCATGTGTAGGATAAAAGCATAATCTGCTGTCTTCTTTGGCGCAAGTCGCCCTGCTTTGCTGAAACGGTCATCGGTATTAAATTTGTCGGCAGCACTCCATTCGGCAGAGAATGGAGGATTTGCGACTACCGCATCAAACTGAGTGTCGCCAAAGACATCCCATTCAAGCGTATCGCCGTTTTCAATCTTGAAATTGCTGAATCTGATACCGTGAAGCAACATATTCATTCTGGCGAGGTTGTAGGTCGTCGGATTCTTTTCCTGTCCGTAAATATCAACCGCATTTCCAATACTTGCAGCACGAAGAAGCAATGAGCCACTACCGCAAGTAGGGTCATATACATTGCGCAAACGCTGGTGTCCAATGGAAACAATCTCTGCCAAAATACGGCTAACTTCCTGCGGAGTATAGAATTCCCCGGCTTTTTTCCCGGCTCCTGCCGCAAACTGCGAAATCATATATTCGTAAGCATCACCCAAGATGTCAATTTCCTGTGATGCCTCTACGCTAAAGTCTATATCGTCCAATGCAAGAAGCACATTGCTGACGAGTGTATTTTTATCATTGGCTGTTTTACCCAATTTAGGTGAAGCCAAGTCTATATCTGAAAACAATCCTCCGAAATCCTCTTCGCTGTCCTGTCCAAGAGTGCTGTCTTCGATACGCTTCAATGAACGTTCAAGTATAGGTAAAATGTTCTCTTTCCGCTTGATGGCCTCTATTACGGACGAAAACAAGAATTTCGGTTCAATGAAGTAACCTATATTTTCCAAGCATTGATTCTTTACTTCCTCTTGTAACTCGACTACATCGGTATCATCCATTTCCCACAATTCCTTAAAGGTTATTTCATCATCCACCAAGGCATTGTTGGCATACTTTTCTATTTTCTCAGATAAGTATTTATAGAAAATAAAACCCAATGTGAAATACATAAAGTCGCTCGCCGACATATTGCCACGCAAACGATTTGCGACCTCCCAAAGCTGGTCACGGAGTTTCTGTTGCAGTTCTTCGCTCATATTTATTATAATTCTTTAATTACAAAACCAAATTTATTCGCAAACTCTAAAATACGACCTATATTATTCTTACCATGCTGTGATGATACAACAAACCTGACACCATCATTAGACATAAGAATATCTTTTTCAAACCATCTTTTATGCGTATCTGACGTTTTAAGTTTCCAATTTCCTACTTCCTCAACGGTTTTAACTAAGTGTTTAGGCAACAAATTAATTAGCTCTTTATAATCAACAGAGGTAGACTCGATAAAAAGTCGAACTACTTCTAATGCTAATCTACCTTTCCCATAAGAACCAACTCCATTAAGTGAATATTTTGTATAGTCTTTTCTGCTATTAGTACATTTTCTTGGCAATTCATTTTGAACAGATTGAGATATAAAGTTATCGCTACGCAAAGGTTGATTATTCTCATATTCTGTTATTACGGCATCATCTATAGTTTGTGCTATTTCTTTAAAAATTTCCAATGCTTTTTGCGGAGCGACATTAAAAAATTCTCTATTCTGACGAATACGAAAATCAGTCAAACTGTCGATTATCTTATGCACGAGTTTTTCCACCTCATTATATTTAACCGTTTTAATGGTTGCATGTATCTCAAAAGGCAACGGAACTGCCGTATTGTCAAGTTCCTTGGAACGTATATCAACAGGGCGTGCGCTTTTGCCAATCTTAACCCAATCCTCACGAAAACTTGGATTAGTCAAGATATACACATATCCGGGTTCATTTGTCTTTACCATATCCGAATTTACTCCCAATTAAATGTTCTTATTATATTACGCAATCTCTCCATGATTCTCGTCAACGCCTTTCTTGTTTTTATAAGACCAAGATGTTTTTCTTTCAATGCCTTTTGTATGATTTCCGGCTGTTCCTTTTGCAAATAGTCATACTCCTTTATGTATAGATTCAGCACCTCGGTAGGAATTTGTTCATCATCCGACAAATCTTTTACAGCCTTATTGCGTTCAGATACAATATATTGATTCAAACGCTCTTCCAATTCACTTGTACCATCAGCCTTACTACGTCCGCTCATGAAGTTTTCCTTATCTTCATCAACATTTTTCCGAATAAAGCCATCAATGAGTTTGGCTTTGCCTCGCATCCCGGCATCCTTAATCATTGTGTCAATGATATGTTGCCTTTTCTCTGAATAATCATTGCTATATGGGTCAAGTTCTGCAATGAGTTCAAGAATGTAAGCCACATTGATAATGTCGCTATGTAGAAGTTCAAGACAGAAATCTATATCCTCTAATCCCTGACTGTTCCCATACGGAACAGGGTCTTCTGCAACTACAGATGGAATTACAGGCGGTTCTATAAACCCGACTGTAATGTCAAGATACTTACTCTTATAGTCGTTGAATTGCTGCTCGGTCATACCAAGATCTTCCGCATCCTCGCTATAATCTTCGTATATCTGGATTTCCGCATGTTTACGGATAATATCACGAAATGCCAGAACAAAATTTTTCTTGTCATTTTCGCTTTGCAGAAAATCTATACTGCTGGGTGTAGGATATTTTTTCAGGAACTCTGTTGCCAAGCATTTATATTCCTTTTTTACATCCTCAAACGGTGGACGTACTATATCTTCAGAATTATCAGAGTTGCTGAACAATTTAATAGACGTATCAACATTATTTTTCAAGTCACGGAAGCAAACGATTTTACCGAAACGTTTCTTCTCGTTCAATACTCGGTTGGTACGACTGAATGCTTGCAGCAAACCGTGATATTCCATATTCTTATCTACATAGAGCGTATTCAGTTTTTTACTGTCGAAACCGGTAAGGAACATACCCACGACAAGACAAAGGTCAAGCGGTTTCATATCCGCTTTCTTCTTTTTCATGCGCAGATTGATGTCATCATAGTAGGCACGGAAGTTTTCTGTAGTAAAGGCAGTGCCGAACATATTGTTATAATCGTCCATAATTGTTTGCAGTTCATCAACCTCACCCACACCCTCTTTTGCATACTGCCCTGTACCCATGCCGGTCTGTTCATCATCCAGACTATTGTTGGCAGCGTAAGTAAACACAGCACCTATACGGATTTTCGGATTCAACGATTTGAATATCTTGTAATATCGTATGAGCATCGACACGGATTGCACAGCAAACAAGGCATCAAACTCTCCGTCGAATGTGGATTTGTTGAAATTGTTAAGGATAAACTTGGCGATTTCCTCCATACGAGCTTGATTGTCGTTGTCAACAACTTCGTTGCCGTGATAATACTCCACAAGGAATCCAAGCACGTTTTCATCGGCTATGGCATCCTTAATAAGATATTTATGAAGACAATTTCCGAATATCTCCTTAGTGGTATGCCCATCTACCGCATTTTCAGTAAAAATAGGTGTTCCCGTGAAGCCAAAGATTTGAGCATTGTCAAAGAACTTCATAATCTTCTTATGACTATCCCCAAAGTGGCTACGATGACACTCATCAAATATCATCACGATACGTGAGTGGCGAATAGTTTCAATCTTGTTGCTATACCACGTCTTGCTGACTGCGGCATTGAGTTTCTGAATGGTAGTGATGATAATCTTAGAATTGCTTTGAAGTCGCTTCACAAGTTCATCCGTATTATCAGTACTATCCACAGCTCCCGGCTCAAACGCTTCATATTCCGATTGAGTCTGAGTATCAAGGTCATGTCGGTCAACAACAAACATAACCTTATCCACATCATCCAACTCTGACACAAGTTGGGCAGCCTTGAACGAAGTCAATGTCTTTCCGGCTCCTGTTGTATGCCATATATAGCCGTTATCGTTGGAGTTCTGCACACGATCTAGAATTTTCTCTACGGCATAGAACTGATAAGGACGAAGCACCATCAAACATTTGTCGCCCTCGTGCAGCACGATATATTTCCCTATTATTTTGCCAAGCGTACATTTTTCCAAGAAGAATACGGCAAACTTATCCAATTCATTAAACGGATGATTGGCTGCATCCGTCCAATTGAATGTAAACTTATAACCGCTATTAGGATTGTTGGCAAAATAGCGGGTATTGACACCATTTGATATAACAAACAATTGAATATAGTCGAACAATCCGTGGAACGAAGTCTTATGATAGCGTTGTATCTGATTATATGCCTGTTTGAGTTCTACTCCCCTGCGCTTTAACTCTATCTGAACCAATGGTAAACCATTGATAAGTATAGTCACATCATAGCGGCATTTTTTCCGTCCTTCAACAGTAATCTGATTCGAGACCTGAAACTCATTCTGACACCATTGGGTACGATTGAGAAATTCCACCCAAATCCGTTGTCCATTTACCATATCAAGCGGATAGAGGTCACGAAGTTTCTTGGCCTTTTCAAAGCGAGTTCCACCTTCAAGATAAATTAATATCTTCTCAAACTCTTCATCCGTAAATGAAGTACGACCAACTTCCGCCAGTTGTTTCTTGTTATGAATCTCCAACTGACGTTTGAAATTAACATAAAGATTATCTTCCTCGACAATCTGGACATACTCATAGTCCATTTGTCGGAGTGTGGCTATCAGTCCGGCTTCCAACGCCGCTTCGCTTTGTGTTGACATATTCTTGTCCTGCTATGGTGTTACTACTTATTTATTCTAGCTTGCAATATCTTGATGTCTAATGCATTTTCTATTTTGCATAAGGTTTCCAACGACAAATTTTCACGACCTTTCAACACTTTAGAAACATACTGCTGGGTACAATTCATTTTCTCAGCCAAAGCTCGTTGTGTCATACCAAGTTCCTCCATTCGGTTTGACATGATTGCTGCTATAGCCTGTGAATGGCAAATCCAATCCTCGCTCTTATTTTCCATTATATTCATTCCTTCTCCTAAAGCGTTGTCTATCTTGTCTTCAGCCATTGTATGCATCAAAAATACCTTTGCCTTATTTTGTAGGCAAAGGTACTATAAATAATCGAGATTACACAACTTTCAGGTTGTTGTTTGACAGCCAAAACTCAAGAATCACCTATTGTACAATAGAACTATAATATTTTATTGCTTTACGTATAACATCTTTTTATTAGGGCATCGCCTATCTAGTTCAAATCCGTAATTTCCTTTTGATACGGATTGAAATTTTTCATCTCCATCTTTAATAGTTAATATTTTTAACTTCTTCCACCTACCATCTTCCTCGTAAAAGAAAAAATCCCCAACACTAATTTTTACGTTGTCAATTTTCAGGCATACTATGGTATGTTGTCCATAATACTTATGTGGCACGGCCACTTCATTTACTTTTGGCCTAAAATCTATTAAGCCATTATTAAATAGTATACTTTGGGCTTCTTGTTTAGTTATGATCCCATCTTCTATCTCGAAATACAGATTAAACAATTGCCACGTATAGCACAATCCTCTTTTTTCATTTACCGCATCCTTGATCTGCTGCTGATTAAATGGAGGAATTGTTCTGGAAAGAGGTTCTACACCTCTTTCATTATTAACAATATACAATCCAAAGACATCAAATCTTTGTTGTTCTTCCCTTCTGCGAAAAACATTCTTAAAGATTTGACTACATTGTGCATCTGTTGAGGTTCCATTAATACCTTTTATTTCCACAAGGAGCAATCCTTTATCTTCTGTATTAATTTGAATATCCTCCTCATTGAATTCCTTATCGAGTTCCTTGTCTTTATCAATTACATCTTTAAATCCTAACCATTTAAAATATTCAAGACAAGCTTCAACTAACTCATCCCCTGTTGCAGTAAGAAGTTTATGCAAAAATGAATATTCGTTACTATTCATTTCTATTTTTTCTTCCAAAGCAATCAGACGTTCATTATATTCCGCAATTAACTCCTCTTTTTCTCTAAGCAATTCTTCTTGCCCTGGTAAATAATAAATTGACTGATTTAACCATAACGACTCTTCTACTTCTGGAAAATATCCAGAAAAATATTTAAACAGAAACTCTTGCATTACCTTTTGTAACAATTCTCGCTTCCTTTTTGTTTGAGGCAATACCAAAATTATATCGTTCTTACTCATAAAGAAGTAAGAAACAACACCTCCAGTTCTATTCATTAACAAAGGTAAGAATTGGTCATCTTTTACTCTTTTTTCGCCGTTATTATCCCATACTGTTGGATGTTCATATATCTGACAATAAGAAACATCATTAAGAAAAGGTTCAAACAATACTCTTGATAATATACAATCACATAATTTCACCTCTGTACCAACCATATTAGAAGAGCAACAATCCACCAAATGCTCATAGTTATTATGCTCTATACTCTGACTGGAATAATAATCATTTATATCCCTAATGACATATTTTACTAACTGATATGGGGCTTGAAATGCTATTCTTATGGCTGGTCTATTTCTGTCTTTATGAAGACTATAATTCAGAATTGAACTACCATATGGGCATGGATCAAATATTGTTTGCGGAGCATTACTGATAAAATAATATGCTTTTGAACCTAAAATCTCTGTCCTCGTATTTTCTTCTGTATTATACGGAATCCTATCAGGCCTTATCATATCCTCGATAAATATATCATATTCATGTATATTTTGAGGTAATTCATAATTGAGTAATAAGTTCAAACCACCATGATTTTTCCCAGACACATCAATAGGTTTTCCCAAACTTCCGTCATAAACATCAAATCTGTCTTTTAACAAGTTCAAACAATCCTCATCTAAATCTAGACAACAAACTCTTGTCTTTTCACGCTTAGTTTCTGAAGCCATATTTACAAAACAATAACATTACTAAAAATTCATTTTACACCTCTCATCCAACACCCCTCTAAACATATCCATTTCTCGCTTAGATATACCTAACCGTACCGCCAACCCTCGCCACCCTTTCACAACATTAATAACCTCTGAAACAATATGTTCAACTGTTTTTCTGTTGAGCATATAGTGCACACAAGCATCAAGCAAAATGCCGAGGTCTGCCTTGTTGGAAGTTGCCGAAATAAGCAGACTTTGATATTCGTTCAGAGTGGGATTCATATCGTATGCAGGTGAGAGCGTCCAGCCTTTTGCAGTCAAAAGAAAACCATGATTGCGGAAATGGTCATCGCTGTTGCCAATGCAGATATTGAAAGCCACACGGCGATAGAGTTCCTGCAAATTGTACTCAACATCCGTACAGTTTTGAATAATGAAATCCACTATATCCAAATAACCATGCCCTGTAGTTGCATTATCTCCGTCATTCAGTCCCAACAAAGTCATTGCAGAAGCAAAATGAATCCGTTTTCCATCTTTGGTTCTGTCAAAACGTTCTGAAAGCAAGGTGTGATATTTTTCGCCTGTGGCAATAACTTTTGTTTTTGCTGCATTTATACCGGCTTTTGCTGCAAGCAAATGGCTGAAATGTTCCCAAAGTCCGGCATCGTAATCATCATTACGAGAAGTAAACTTGGCGACATAAAGCGTTTTATCCGTATCTATCACACTGGCTTTCGGTCTTGCTCCACCCAATGAAGAACCCGGTTGCACAAGTTGCGTAATCCACTTTCTGTCTGGCAACACATTATCCTCTTCGCTTCTCTCAATCTCCGCACTGGCCGCAATCAATTCCCTAATATCCGTCAAAGGCGGAATTTTCAACGACTCACTTACATTTATAAACTCTCCATCAGTGTCTTCCTTAAAACGGAAAGCACCCATTCGGGAGAAGTCATCAATGCCGGTCAGGAAATCGAATGAAGACAATCTTCGTACTGGCCGATTTTCTTCTATTGCTGCAAGCTGCTCACGTCGCAACAACAGAGTCCGTCCCCAACGATCAGGCAAAGCATCAGAAAAACATCCGAATATATCCTTCCCCGGCTGCGTATATTGTTGTCCCGGATAATTGTTCAAATCATCGCTCAAAAACAAATCTCCATGCTTTTTCAACCAATCATCGCTGAATGTAAAGCAATAACTGTCAGAGCCACGAAGTGATTCGTAGCCCAACTCGCCAATGAGTTCTATCTCCTTCAGCCAGTCAAAATCAGCATATACATACAGTTTCTTCATCCCTATTCTTTTTTAGATGCACGCTCCCTTGTCTTCAAACTCAAATCCTGCAAGGCTTTCCCCAATTTATCTTCTTTCGCCAGCCACAGAATATCATCGTCAAGCTGCAAAGCATACAGCACACGCAAATAAATGCCGATTGCCACAGTCGGTGCACCTTTCTCGATTCGGGATATGGTTAGCGGAGAACAGGTAGCACGTTCGGCCACCTGAGCCACACTCAAATTCCGACGCAAGCGAGCCAACTTAATCTGCTCCCCTACTATCTGCATCTTCTGCTCCAATTTTCGGGGCAACTTAGTACCCATTGTATTCTTTGCCATAATCAACCTATCATATAATACGCAAAGATAATACTTTTTATTTATTTAATGATGTATTACACATAGAAAAATACACATCATTGCATAATTAACCATGCACATAATCCATTTTGAGCAGAAACTCCCAGAGCTAAGTGCTATTATATTGTTTATTATCGCTATATATACCTAATTAACGAAATATTGTTTGTTATATAGATGCAATCTGTTCCTCATTCACGCATCATGTCAAAGAACTATTTTGCCAACCCCAAAAGGAGTAACCACATTTCCAACTTGACTTTAATGACTGCTATATACCAAGTAGAGTATTTCCCATGGGTTGGGTTCAAACCACCCCATGGGAATAAGGCTATTTTAACAAAAGATATGGCTTACATACTTATTCGCAGCGTGAGCATCGGAGAACGAATATACATCTTCCATAACAGTTACATTTTAAACTGTTATAAGTGAAGGACACCTATAACGGTTTTATTTTCAACCATTGTTTCATAGGATTTGATAAAACTATTTTGCCAACCAAAAGAAAAAACGACTTTACTTTATCCTCGTATTCATATATACGTCCATTAAAGTAAAGTTAAAAAGAGGGAGAAAGAAAAACATTCGGCAAGCAAACTATTTTTTCTTTTGGTCAGCACCGTTATAATACGCTACATCATCTTCAACCTTGGAGAAATTGTCAACAAAATAACCACGAACATCACCACCAACAAAATGCGATGCAACACATTCCATATATCCCCAAATACACCTCAAATCAGCCCTTCAAAAATGATTTCACACAAAGTTTTTCACTTGCTTTCATAATCCGAAAAAATGCACTAATTTTGTACTCGTTCAGCGAAGAAAAAGAAGTGCAAAACGGACTTTTCTACCATTTTATTTATAAAACATTGGTAGTCAACTGGTCTAATATGCTGCATCGGCAAGTAAACAACCTAAGAATCATTGCCTTATACCCAATTTGAATACCTAAATATTATGGCAGACAATTATATCGAAAGACAATACGAGCAATATGAAGCCAGAAAAGCGGCTTGGGAAAAAGCACGCAAATATGGCAAAAAGAAAACGGGGATCACTCACCCTGCTAGAACTGAACAACCGGGCCAAACGACAACAGAGACCCATCATTATAAAAGAGTATTTGTTACGGGAGGAGCCAATGGAATTGGTAAAGCCATTGTAGAAATATTCTGTAAAAGTGGGTATCGGGTGGCATTTTGCGACAAAGACGAAATAGCAGGAAAACGTACTGCAGAAGAAACAGGAGCCATTTTTCATCAAGTTGACATAAGCGACAAGGATATGCTTGAACACTGCATGCAATCCATCATTGAGGAATGGGATGACATTGATATTTTAATCAATAACGCAGGTATCAGTGACTTCTCTCCTATCACTGAAACAAGCATAGAAGATTTCGACAGGATTCTATCCATTAATCTACGCCCGGTATTTATTACTTCACGCTTCATGGCTATCCACCGTCAATCGCAAACGATATCCAATCCGTACGGAAGAATCATCAATATCTGCTCTACCAGGTATTTAATGAGTGAATCCGGCAGCGAGGGATATGCAGCTTCTAAAGGGGGAATCTATTCACTGACACACGCGTTAGCCTTGTCACTTGCCCAATTCCATATCACAGTCAATTCTATTGCACCGGGCTGGATACAAACCCATGACTACGATCGTCTCCGTCCGGAGGACCATGCGCAACACCCTTCGAGAAGAGTCGGTAAACCGGAAGATATAGCCCGCATGTGTAGATTCCTTTGTGAAGAAGGAAATGACTTTATCAACGGTGAAAACATCACGATTGACGGAGGGATGACTAAAAAGATGATTTACACGGAATAATATAGTTCCGAACCAAACATACAGAAGTAAATGGAATATGGTATTATAACGTACTAAAACCATCTCCACTTTTCCACTCCATGATACATTTTACTTTAAAGTCCTTGTTTCTATTTAAATGATACTCCAAATAAAAAGCTGCCCGGAAAATTTCCGGGCAGCTTTTTATTTGCCTCCGTTCAAACAACGGAGTATTCTTTTACAGAAGTTTAAAACTTACGTGTGTTCAGGTTCTTGTCGACCAAAACGCCATCAATAGCTTTCAGATCAAACTTCACAGCGCGTTTCGCTTTCAGCTTCAGAATAAACAGATCGTTTGTTCCTTCGAGGGCTTCTTTAGCTCCGAGGTTAACAAATGTAGGATAGAGTGCTTTTGTACCATTGGTATGGAGTCTGTCATAAGTCAGATTTTCCATAGCTTTGAGGTTCAGAGGTTCTACACCCACGAATTCATAATCCTGCTGATTGTATGGCAACGCAAAACTCAACGCATTTACAGAGCGGAGGTTGACACCTTTTACAAGCACTTCAACAACATCACCCTTACTGTAATTCCGTTTAGCAGTACTGATTTCAATGGTACCATCCAGTTTCTCAATCGGCTCTTCACTTACACCATCTTCCAATTGTGTTGCCACTACAGAAATATCATAAGCGTCAATCAAACCATTCTGATCAATGTCGCCTACACTGATATAGCCTTCATAGTCGGAATCACCTTTTCTCAGACCGGTATAGTTGGTATACGAGGTTAAATCGTTATTGTCGATCTTACCATCGTTATTGATATCACCCTGCAAACGGCTCTCGGTTCCGGGAACTTTAAATACATACAATTCCCTACCCGAACCATAGTTGTTTACACCTTCTGTTACAGCCAGTTTGATATAGCGTGCAGTCGGACGTTCAGTAAATGTAAATACTTTCACATCACCATTACGTTTCCAGTCGATTGCTCCGGCCTCGGTCCAGTTTTCCTTATCCATACTATAATATACAGTACCTTTCAGGATCGTTCCGTTACCACCATCGGTACGTGGCAGGTATTCGAATTTATCCAGCTGGTTCACTGTTCTCAGATCGATAATCATATCATAAGGCAGTGCTTTTGCTCCATACTTCGTATGCCACATATCACCCAGCTCGGCAAAGTCGAACAAACGATCGATATCAAATCCTTCCTGATTCTTCGCAGTTGTTTCACCCTTGATTCCGTGAAGAGCAAATTCCAGCGGATTAGCTTTTGTCTTAGCACCGAATTCAGCCCAATCCGAATAGCCATCCTTGTTTACGGCACGAATCTTAAATGTATAGTCTGTTTCAGCAGCCAGTCCGTCAAATAGCAACTCAGTATCCTTTATTGTTGTATACAGCATGCCATTGAATTCTATTTCATAGAAATCAGCATTCGGCACTTTGTTCCATGTCGGCTTCAAGGTATAAGCCTCAATATCTTCGGCAGCAATTCGGGCAGCAGGAGCGGTCAACGAACCGGAGGTTACTCTGTAATTATCGGCAGGTGCATATTGGAAGCCTTCGATATCCATTACAACTTGATTTTTAGTAATATCGGTAGCGGCGAGTTTCACAAGAACTTGAGGATTCTTAGTGATAACCTTCTTCTCAAATTCACTGCCCTTTGTAGCAAACTTATTCAAATTAGGAGCAGCGTCATAGAAGTATACGTTTTCACCTTTCCGGAAATCATCCATAGAAGACACTTCGGTCAACTTCACTTTGCCTTTACCTATCTGAGCAGAAACCTTCTTCGGCTTAGCAGTAACATTTACTCTGAATTCTGTGGCTTTCTCTTTTACAAAGCCGTCGAAATCACCCTGTGTAGGACGAATCGAAATCTTCACATTATTCTTTGAATCAACATTCGATTCAATGAAAGTAGTGGTTCCTTTACCCTCTTTATATGCTTCAGATATACCGTCATCGTCATATTCAACGGTCATCATGTGCTTATACGGATAGATTTCGTAGATACGAAGTCCCTTATTAATTTCAGCAACGTTATTATTAGGATTGGTCATCGGGATGATAGCTCCGTTCTTTACGAATACCGGAAGCTTCCAGAGAGGAGCGGCAAAATTGTTGAGAACACAGTTACCCTGATATTTCTCTCCGGTAAAATAATCGATCCACTCTCCTTCGGGCAAATAAATGCCATCACGGATATCATTGCCTTCAGCATCTGCTTTGGTAGCTTTGTAAATGGGGGCTACTAAAAAATCGGTACCATACATAAACTGATACTGCGTAGCTGTTCCCAAGGTGTAAGCATTCGGATATTCCAGGAACATGGCACGGATAAGCGGCATACCGGTTACAGCCTCCTTTGCAAAACTATAAGTGTAAGGCAGTAATTCCGATTTCAGTTTCAGATACCAGCGATTGATAGAAGTGGCAGGTTCGCCCAGAGCGTGAGGATACTTTTCATTAGATCCCCATCCGTCCATATTCAACTGCATCGGAGTGAAAGTTTTCCACTGGAAATCTCTGGTGTTGACAATCATATTCTTGCCGCCAAAGATGCCATCCATATCCGAAGAAATATTAGGTTGGCCTGACAGGCCTGAACCGATATAAGTCGGGATATGGAAACGGATGTACTCCCATACACCGCCTGTCTGGTCACCCGACCAGATTCCGGCATATCGTTGCGTACCGGCCCAACCGTCAAGTGAAATAATGAACGGACGTGCATCGTTACCGTAATAAGGCATAATGTGACCCACATCTGCCACTCCATTCAATCCGAACGAATATCCCCAACCTACCCATGCTACGTCTGTTTTCAACACACGCACACCGGCATCTCTAACTTCTTTCACGATATCTCTTTGCAGCAATGCACTGACGCCTTCTTTCGGATGTAAATCCGATTGTGTCCACAATCCAATTTCAACGCCATTCTTACGGGCATAGTCACCCAGACTTTTCAGATTCTGAATGTTTCCGTCGAGTGTCTCCGTCTGTCCGTATCCGGCACCATATCCATCATTCGGCAGGAGCCAGCCCAACGGCATATCATGATTCTTGTAACGGTCAATCACTGCACGGGCCGAGAACTGATAATTATTCTTTTCACCGTTCAATGATTCTTTGATTCCGCCATTATCTTTCTGACTTTCTTTATAACGCTTTCCATCTTCGAACAAGATTCCTTTTTCGTCTTCTTTCCAATAGTCGCGATTGTAAGCATTCAAATGTCCCTGATAGAAACCGAACTTGGGCAGCAACACCGGATTACCGGTCAACTGATAGAAATCATTCAACACGCCCACAGCTCCGTCGCTAACCATATAGAAGAGATCGAGATATGGAGAATCATGTGTAAGTTTCACTTTTCCCTTCTCGTCTGCACCGAAATCATATTTACCCGGTTTGAAGGTATACCACATCATACCATAGCCATTGGTCGACCAATAGAATGGCGCAGGAGAAGCTACTCCACCGTCAGTCCAACTGTTCTCGTTTACAATATTAATGGCTTTTCCTTTGTGTGAAAAACGTCCGTTCTGCACACCGCCACCATAAAAATATTCATTGGGATTTTCTTTCAGGGTTACAGTCACTTTTCCCTTATCGAACAGTACGGGTTCTACCTCTTCAAAGGCAACAGCATTCTTTTCCAAGTCAATCACTTTCATCAAAGAAGTATTCTTGTCGATTTCCACTTTGATTTTCCCCGTAGTGATAGAGATGAGATTGCTGCCATCATTCAAGTTGAGTGTAGAAACTGTGTTTCTGGGATTGTTTACCAGAATTTGTGCTTCAGGTTTTGCTTCCGGATCACGGATGATTCCTCCGGCATTGTCCTGAAATACTCTGAAGATGTTTTCCCCGTAGAAATCGAATGTCATTCTCTGATTATTAGAGAATAATACTTCAATCGTTGTCGGATTGATTTTCTTTGCACTAACGATCTTCAAGTTTTGTTGTGTCACTTCTCTAACGATTTCGGACCTGTGCATTGCCTGCGCAGGCGAACCGGAAAACATCAGAGGCAAAGCGAGGGCGAACAGCACTGCTTTTCGCTGCCTACAATTACCAATTGCGTTTTTCATGATTTTTACTATAAAATTTCAACTAAATATTACTCCATTCTGTCAATAGATTGAATACGCAAAAATAGGCAAAAGTATTCATAAAAGACATATTTTATGAAAATAAATACAAGTAAATACGCTTGCTTCCTATAATTCAGGAAGTACTTTCGCACCTTATGCCTCTTTCCTCCTAATCATCAATCTCAAAACATGGGGATGTTCTTATACTAAACATCCCCATGTTGTCCACCTAAACATCCCCATGTTTTGATAGTAAACATCCCCATGTTTTCCTATGTGGCATTAGAACATAAGACTATCCGGTCAGCAAGATAAAGCACTTGCCTTGTTACGTAAGCTAACAACCGGTTCGTGATATCGGTAGACTACTTCCTTAAACACACATTATTTATAGAGGAAATTAGCCAATCAGAATGAAAATCTTAACTTTGCAGAACAAAAATGAAATCATATATGGAAAAGCTAAAAATGGAATCTGTGAGCATCGCAGAGGACAGCCTGAATAAAATAGCCGAACTCTTCCCAAACGTAGTCACTGAATCGATGGGTAAGGACGGACAACTACATAAAGCTATCGACTTTGATAAACTGAAATTCCTGCTTACAGCCAACCAAGCAGAAATGGGAGTGGTATATGATGACGACGAACGTTACGAATTAACATGGGTGGGCAAGAAGCAGGCGATAAGAGAGGTGGCGCATCCTATCCGAAAAACATTGCGTCCCTGCCCGGAAGAGAGTAGGAATTGGGAACAGACCCAAAACCTATACATCGAGGGAGACAATCTGGACGCAATGAAACTCCTGAAAAAGAGTTACGCAGGAAAGGTAGACGTTATCTATATCGATCCGCCTTACAACACGGGTAAAGACTTTATCTTCAATGATACATTCGCTCTTTCACAGGAAGAGTCCGACGAGAAACAGGGAAGATATAATGAAGAAGGGCAACGATTGTTTCAGAATACGGAGGCTAACGGAAAGTTTCACTCCGATTGGTGTAGCATGATGTATGCCCGACTGATGCTTGCCCGCACTCTGTTAAATGATAATGGCATCATTTTCATTTCCATTGATGATCACGAATTGGCAAATCTGATCAAAATAGGAAATGAAGTATTCAATGCTTCTAATTTCATCGATGTATTTAATTGGGCCAAGACGGAAACTCCGGAAAATCTCTCAAAAAAAAGTAAGCAAATCATCGAATACATCGTCTGCTATCAGAAGAAGAAAAACGACATGAAATTCCAGGGTCTGAAGAAGGAATCGGTCAGTTCGAACGGTTTGTTGAATCAACCGAATTCCGTCGGTATCCTGACCTTCCCCGCCAACAAAGTAGTCACTTCCATCCCCGACGGAGTGATCAAAGCAGGCATGTACGGAACAGATGCTTATGATGTGGAATTACTGGAAGACACCACCGTACGTGGCGGACTGTTTACAGCCCCCGTCAAACTGAAAGCCAAATTCAAATGGAGCCAGGCGAATCTGGACAAAGAGATACAAAAAGGAACAACAATCAAAATACCGACTCTCAAGTTAAGTCCTTCGTACGAAAAGCTGGAATATGATCCGGAAGTTCCGCCCAACCTGATCAATCACAAAGTAGGAGTTGAAACCAATGAACAGGCCGGTAACCATCAACTACAGTTCTTTGATAAGAAAGTATTCAACTTTCCGAAACCTGTCAGCCTGATCCAATATTTATGTGAGTTTATCGACACCAAAAACAAAGATTGCATCGTGATGGATTTTTTCTCAGGAAGCGGTACGACCGCCGAAGCAGTTATGCGGATGAACATGAAACCACGTAAAAACAAGGTGAAATACATCCTCGTGCAACTGCCGGAAGATGTGACTGAAACAATAAAAAAGGCCAAAACTCCCAGTGAAAAAGAGATTATGCAGAATGCAATCGACTTCCTTACGGAAAACCATAAAGCATTGAACATCTGCGAACTGTCCAAAGAACGTATTCGACGTGCCGGAGACACAATTGAGGCGGAATGCAACCAGCGTAAATTAAAGGACCTCCCGGACATCGGTTTCCGTGTTTTTCGGATTGCCGACAGCAATATGAAGGACGTGTACTACAGTGCAAAGGAATATTCACAGAGTGATTTATTCTATTTCACTGATAATATCAAAGAAGACCGTACCGGACTCGATCTGCTTTATGGTTGCCTGACCAACCTGGGACTATCCCTGTCTCTACCACATGATGAAGAGGATATAAATGGATATACGGTTTATTCTGTCGACAAGACCGAATTAATGGCATGTTTCGCAGAACAGATTCCCGAAAAAGTCTTCCGTGAAATAGCCGGCAGGCAACCACGCCGGGTTGTTTTCCGCGACGCCTCATTCCGTGACAGTGCCGATCGTATCAATATAGACGAGATATTCAAAACATTATCTCCCGGTACTACGATCGAGATTCTTTAAACAGAGAAGGAAGATACAGAAATGAAATTAAAATTCAAACATCAGAAGTTTCAGGAAGACGCAGCAAAAGCGGTATGTGATGTCTTTGGCGGGCAGCCATACAAGACGTTCGACTATCAAGTAGAGACCCGGAAGAAAGACGGACAGACCAGCTTTGAAAAGTTTACAGGATTCCGTAACCACCCTATCGTACCTCAACTCACAGATGAGATCGTTCTGAAACACATCCGGGATATCCAGCGTGCCCAACAAATCAAACCGTCGGAAGCGCTGGAAGGGAAATACAATCTCACCATCGAAATGGAGACGGGTGTAGGTAAAACGTATACCTACATCAAAACCATCTTTGAACTGAACAAACGCTACGGTTGGTGCAAGTTCATCATTGTCGTACCCAGTGTTGCCATCCGCGAAGGAGTCCACAAAAGCCTGGAGATTATGAAGGAACACTTTGCCTCGGATTACAGCACCCCTCTGTCTTATTTCATCTACGACTCCAAACAGTTGGGTGAATTGAACGCATTTGTCACAGACAGCAAAATCCATGTAATGATCATCAATTCACAGAAGTTCAATGCAACGAACAAAGATGCCCGCCGCATCTACATGAAGCTGGATGATTTTGGCGGAAACTGTCCCATCGATGTGATTGCGCAGATGAATCCGATACTGATTATCGACGAACCTCAGTCAGTAGAAGGAGCCAAAACAAAAGAGGGATTGAAACGATTCAATCCCCTGTTCACACTGCGTTATTCGGCTACACACCGCGAACTCTATAATCTGGTCTATCGCCTGGACGCAATGGAAGCTTACAACCTGCAACTGGTTAAGAAGATCGCTGTCAAGGGTATCTCTATCAGTGGGACAACAGCTACTGAAGGATTCGTTTATCTGGAAGGTTTGAACCTGTATCCGGACAAAAACCCGACTGCCAATATCGGATTCGAAATAAAAAGAACCAAAGCAGTGAATCAGGTAGTACGAGCTCTGAAGATAAATGATGACTTGTATGCTAAATCAAACCATCTGGAAGAATACCGGAACGACTATGTAATTACAGATATCAACGGCGTTGAAGACTCCGTCACCTTCCGGAACGGCATCAAACTTTATGCAGGTGACGTAGCGGGTAGCGTCAACGAAACCCAACTACGACGTATCCAGATACGGGAAACCATCTTGTCACACATAGAAAAAGAACAGGAACTGTTTGAGAAAGACATCAAAGTTCTCTCCCTTTTCTTCATCGATGAAGTAGCCAAATACCGCCGGTATAACCCGGACGGAAAGGGAGAATATGCCGAGATTTTCGAACAGGAATATACCGATATCATAAAGCACCTGGATCTTTCGTTATTCAATCAGCCGGAATATATCGATTACCTGAAATCGACTGTGGCATCGAAAGCTCACGAAGGATACTTCTCCAAAGATAAAAAAGGAAAACTGATTGACAGTAAAACCGAGCGGGGAACCAAAGAATCGGCAGATGAAGATGCTTACGATTTGATTATGAAGAATAAAGAACGTCTGCTTGACCGGAAAGAGCCGATCCGCTTTATTTTCTCACATTCCGCTCTGCGGGAAGGATGGGACAACCCGAATGTCTTTCAGATCTGTACCCTGAAACAAAGTTCGGCAGAGGTACGCAAGCGTCAGGAAGTGGGACGAGGGCTGCGCCTCTGTGTAAACGGACAGGGAGATCGCATGGACGCCAACGTTTTAGGCGAAGAAGTGCATCGTGTCAACCTACTGACCGTGATAGCCAGCGAATCGTACGAATCGTTTGCCAAAGGCTTACAGACAGAAATGGCGGAAGCCATAGCCGACCGTCCACAGAAAGTAACCATCCAATTATTCAAGGACCAGTCGCTCCGATTAGCTAACGGTGAAACCATCATAGCCACCGAAGATATAGCACAAAGTATCTACGACTCTTTACTTGAAAACAAGTACATCAAGAAAGGAGAACTGACAGACAAATTCTATGAAGACCGTAAACAGGGAGAAGTGATTTTCGACGACGAACTCACCGATTATAAGGCGTCTATCATGACCATCCTGGCCTCTATCTATAATCCAAGGGAGATGCAGCCGAACGATGCAAGGAAAAGTAAGATAAATCTTCGGTTGTCAAAAGATAAACTTGAAAACAGCAAACTTCAGGAACTGTTAAAGCTGCTATGCAGTAAGTCAACCTACACCGTAAAGTTTGACGAAAAAGAATTGGTAGAGAGAGCGATCGAAAGTTTAAATGAAAAGTTAAGAGTATCCCAGCTCTATCTTTCTGTCATTACGGGCCAAATGGAAAAAATCAAGTCCAAAGCAGCTTTAATTTCGGGAGAGGCATTTAAGGTAGATGCCAATCAGGCGCACTATGAAAAGATAGATGCCATGGCAAACGATCAAGTAAAATATGACTTACTCGGTAAACTCACAGACGCCACCAATCTGACCCGACAGGCAGTTGCTCAGATTCTCTCCCGGATAAAACCGAATGTATTCGGCCAATTCAAAAACAATCCCGAGGATTTTATTATCAAGGCTTCGGAACTGATTAACGAAGAAAAAGCATGTCTGATAGTAAAACATATCGAATATACCCCAATCGACCAGTACTATGATGTATCGGTCTTTACCCGGGCAACTATTCAGGGACGTTTGGGAGTAAACACAATAAAAGCAGATAAACATCTGTACGATCATGTGAGATTCGACTCCCAAAATGAAAAAACATTCATGGAAAGACTGGAAGAAAACGACGAAATAGAAGCTTATGTAAAACTACCCGGCAATTTCTATATCCCTACTCCGATGGGAAAATACCATCCGGACTGGGCCATCGTCTTCAAACAAAAGTTATCGAAGTATCCTTATTTTATTGCCGAAACCAAAGCCAGCGATTCCTCCCTACAAGATCGGAGAATAGAAGAGGCAAAGATCGAATGTGCCAAAAAACATTTTGCGAAGACAAACGGTGGGAAGCTTAAATATAATAAAGTAAGCTCCTTCGAAGAACTCTTGAAAATCGTCACACAAGAATCCGTTTAAATCCAATAAAGTAGCATGTTTCATTCCTTCCAGACCTCCATTGCCGGCATCGAATTGCCCCGCTTGTTTACTTATCCCTTCCATTACACTCCTCATCCGTTATGTGTAATGGCAGCAGGAGAAGTACAGGCTTACATAAATAAGCAGACAAGATGGAAAGAAGAATTGGACAAAGGAAAAATGTTCGGCGTATTGATAGTCCGTACTTCTAACGGACAAACGGGATATTTGGCTGCTTTTTCGGGTAATTTGTGCGGAAGCAATTCACACTCTTTCTTTGTACCGCCGGTATACGATCTGTTGAAACCGGATGGTTTCTTCAAGATAGAAGAAGAACAAATCTCGGCTATCAATCACCAAATCGGACAGTTACAAAACTGTGACCGATATCTGGAACTCCAACAAAAGATGGAGAGAGAAACAGCTTCCTCACAGCAGGCATTGTCAGAGGCCAGAAAAGTTCTGAAAGCAGCAAAAGAAAAACGGGAACAGCGCAGACTTCACCGACCGAACGAAAATGAACAAGCTGCCATGATTCGCGAAAGTCAATACCAGAAAGCAGAATTCAAGCGTTTGGAAAGATACTGGAAAGAACAAATTTCCGAAATAAAGACAGAACTGGAAAGTTTCTCGTCACAGATAGAGGCTCTCAAAGCCGAACGCAGAAATCGTTCGGCAGCATTGCAACAAAAGCTATTCCAAAAGTTCAACTTCCTGAATGCCAAGGGGGAAACTAAAAATTTGTGTGCTATCTTCGAAGAAACCGTTCAAAAAACGCCACCTGCCGGAGCAGGTGAATGTGCTGCCCCGAAACTATTGCAATATGCTTATCTAAGCGGATTAAGCCCCATTGCCATGGCCGAATTCTGGTGGGGGGAATCTCCTAAGACAGAGATCAGACACCACGGTTATTATTATCCGTCTTGCAGAGGAAAATGCGAACCCATTTTGCGACACATGTTGCAAGGTCTCAATGTAGAGCCAGCACCCTCAGAAAGATACTCTTTATCACAAAATATGCCGGAGATTCTTTTCGAAGACCAATGGCTTTTAGTTCTTCATAAACCCGAAGGAGTACTCTCCGTACCCGGAAAGTCAGAAGAACAATCGATCTACAGTCTGCTTAGAGCCCGCTATCCTGAAGCGACAGGTCCCCTCGTTGTACATCGATTGGATATGGCCACTTCAGGATTACTGCTGGCTGCCAAGACCCAAGAAGTACACCGGCACCTACAGGCCCAGTTTGAAAACCGAAGCATCAAAAAACGATATATAGCCCTATTGGATGGTATCCTTCCGGAAGAAGAAGGAGTTATCGATCTTCCCATCTGTCCGGATTATCTTGACAGACCCAGACAAATGGTGAACGAAGAGCTAGGAAAAACAGCTATCACCCGATATCGGGTGATGGATCGGAAAAACGGACAGACCCGTATTGCTTTCTTCCCGCTGACGGGACGGACACATCAGTTGCGTGTACATGCAGCTCATCCGTTGGGATTAAACTGCCCTATCGTAGGAGACGAGCTTTATGGACGGAAGGCAGAACGCCTTTATCTGCATGCCGAATATCTGGAATTCATCCACCCCGTATCCGGGCAAAGAATGGTCATCGAAAAGAAAGCTGAATTTTAATTGATAAGTCATGATAGAACAACCTTCCCCAAAAGTATATGATGAACTTCTTTCCATCTGGGAAGAAGCTGTCCGAAGCACACACCATTTCCTGACCGAAGCAGACATACAATTTTATAAGCCGCTGATCCGACATGAATATCTTGCCGCAGTCCGATTGTACATCATTCGCGAAGATTCAGGAACTATTGCAGCCTTCATGGGATTAAGTAATGATTGCATAGAAATGTTGTTTGTCCGTCCGAATGCCCATGGACATGGCTACGGTAGTCGGCTGGTTGAATTTGCCATTCGGAAAAAACGAATCTATAAAGTAGACGTAAACGAACAAAATGCAGCAGCACTGGGATTCTATTTACATATGGGATTTGAGACTACCGGTCGCGATGCATTGGATGCAACAGGTAAGTCATTCCCCATTTTACACCTGCAAATTCCTCCCATCCGACTCCGAAAAGCAACTCTTGAGGATATAGATCTGCTTAGAACCCTATTTACACAAAGCGTGCAGAATACCTGTTCGGCTGACTATAACAGGTTACAAATCCAAGCATGGACCGGACGGGGAACTCTACAACGTTGGCATGAACTGTTTCAAAGCGACCTATACTTTCTGTTGGCAGAAGACAGCAGAAAGTCTCAAGTGGCAGGATTCACATCTGTCAACTCTAAAGGATATCTGCATAGCATGTTCGTACATCCCGACTATCAACGCCAGGGAATAGCTTCGCGCCTATTGCTAAAAGCAGAAGAGTATGTCCGTATCCGTCAAGGCGTATCTGTCTATTCGGAAGTGAGCATCACTGCCCGCCCATTTTTTGAGAAACACGGCTATAGTATCGAAAAAGAACAAACAGTATCTGTTGGTGACATAGAAATGACTAATTTCTTGATGTATAAACGAATTTAACAGAACGAACTGAGATTTTTTTATAGCTTTGCGATAGATTACCATTTAAAATCAGCTCATGTTAAAATCAAAATATCTGTTTCTTTCACTTATTTGCCTGCTGACATCGTTCCGACTCCATGCTCAATTTATGGATTACGGCTCGGATCCTGCTAAATTCAAATGGAATATCACGAGATTACCCCACTACAATCTGGTTTATCCGCAAGGAAACGATTCCATGGCTTACCGTTATGCCCTCTTTCTCGAGAATGTTTATCCACACATGTCAAAGACCATTGGAAAACCGATCAAAGCTAAGTTTCCGGTCATTCTTCATCCGAGTAACATGCAATCCAACGGAATGGTATCCTGGGCTCCCCGACGAATGGAACTTATTACAACGCCTTCTTCGGATCTGAATAACCAAAGTTGGGATAAGCATCTGGTACTGCACGAGTCACGCCATGTTTTCCAGACAGGAAAGGTAATGCACGGCATTTTCAAACCGCTCTATTATATAATAGGTGAACAGGCAGCCGGAGTAGCCTCTTTTTTCTTGCCGGTATGGTTTCTTGAAGGAGATGCCGTAAGTACGGAGACTGCCATGTCTAACGGTGGTCGTGGACGACTACCGGAATTTAACATGGTTTACCGTGCCCAAATGTTAGGAGGAAAAAAGAACTATTCCTTCGACAAGTGGCTAATGGGATCTTACAAAAACTATACCGGTACCTACTATGCACTGGGGTTTGATATGACCTCTTATGCTCGTCAACGCTACGGAGCCGATATTTGGGATAAAAGCACCAGTAGATACATTCGGAACCTACTGTTCGAAGGTTCATTTAAGCATTATACGGGCAGTAGTTTTAAGCGTCTCCAACATGATACGTTCGACTTCCTGCGTGCAGAGTGGGAGAAACAGGATACTTGTACACAGTCCCCGCAATATCTATCACCTGCAAAAGAGACTTATACCTCCTATCGATACCCACAACCCATCAACGATTCTATAGTGATTGCCGTAAAGTCGGGATTGAAAGATATCAACTCTTTAGTGATCATCAATAATGGCAGAGAAAAACATCTGGACTATATAGGTAGTATCAATAGCCGTTTGAGCTATCGAAACGGCCGGGTTTACTGGAGCGAACTAGTACCCGGACTACGTTGGACACACCAGAATTACTCAATTATAAAGTACTATGATCTGGATAAGAAAAACATAAAAACCCTCACTCCCCGACAACGTTATTTATCCCCGGCCATTGACGAGCAAGGACAGCACATTGCCGTTTCACGTCCTACAGTCGAAGGTAAAAACCAACTCGTGCTGATACAAGCAGAAAAAGGTAATGAACTCGCTGCTTTCGACGTTCCCGATAATGCATTTATCAAAGAACTGACATTTGCAGGAGGCGACACAATTATCTCGATAGCTGTCGCAGATTCCGGTATCCGCCTGTTACAATTCAACTTCGGAAACGGAATATGGAAAGAACTGCTAAAAACAACTTCCGCCAATATCACTTCTCCTGTCTGGAAAGATGGAAAAATCTTTTTCGAATCGGGAGCCAACGGCACCAACAACATCTACAGCCTCAATCCGGCAGACGGACAAGTCCGCCGAATGACAGCTGCCCGCTTCGGAGCTTTCGATCCTTCTTTTGGATCGTCAGACGGACGTTTGTTCTTCTCTGATTACCAAGCCGACGGATATCGCATAGCCTCACTCCCGACTGACAGTATGCTCTTTGAAAAGGCAGATCTCAACCGGCCGGCTTCCATGCCATTTGTTGAAACACTTGCGGCTCAAGAGCAATTCAACCTGGACTCGGCACGTCTGACATCAGTCGATTTCAATCCGAAACGTTATAGAAAAGCGGAACATACGTTCAAAATTCACAGCTGGGCCCCTTTCTATTATGATGTGGCTGAGGCAATGAACTCAGGTGCCAGTGATCTGAGTACAATAGTAAAACCCGGAGCAACCCTGATGTCCCAAAATACCTTGAACACAGCCATCATGCAGGCCGGATGGTATATAGACAAAGGCTATCATCATGGTAAACTGTCATTTATCTATCAAGGCTGGTTCCCCGTTATCAATCTGTCGGTAGACTATGGTGATAAAGCTTTCAATGTAGACTGGACACAGAATGACAAAGGGCAAGACATTACACAGGGCCATTATACCCAACGAAATCTGGTGGAAGCAGAAGCACGTGTCTATCTCCCTTTTAACTTAACACACAACCAACGAATACGAGGCATACAACCGGCTCTGACTTATTATTTTACCAATAATAAATATCAGGAATATCACAGTCGGAAATTCCATAACTTCCAATATATCCTACCGGAAATTCTATTCTATGATTACAGACGAAAAGCTCAGCGAGACATTCTCCCCCGCACAGGCTATCAATTACGTTTGCAATACCTGAAGACTCCATTCAATTCTGAAAATTACGGAAGCCTGTATGCCGCCCGCCTGACTACTTACTGGCCGGGAATAATCAGGAATCATGGGCTGATGATCCGTGTCGGCTATCAGTATCAGGATCTTGACAACAAAGCATTATACCTTCCCAAACATCTTTTGGAAAAACCCCGAGGATACCATTTCCAGTATCAAACCCGCCAACAATGGGCCTTCAAAGCAGATTATGCTTTACCCCTGCTGTCACCCGATTGGAGCATCGGCTCACTTATTTACATCCGTCGGTTGCGTGCAAACCTCTTTTATGATCTATCGCGCAATCAAGCCAGTTCTAAAAGTAGGTGGAGTAACCAAAGTTCATACGGAGGCGATCTGATTTTCGACTGGAATATACTACGAATGAGTTATCCGCTTACAACAGGCATACGCTTGATACAGCCGATCGATTATGGCAAATTTCAAGTAGAGGCACTGTTTTCAATCAGTTTCTGACATTGGGTGCAAGATGGTCTGTGCACTGATTTTCCCAACAGATATCATGTATACTTGCCTGGATCCAGTCAAACAAACACATAAAACTCCGTTCACGCCCTGACCATTCTTGCCCGGCTTTCCGGTTAAAACGGTTAAACTCAGGATACAATCTTCAACCGCGGGCTTTACATCTCGGTAGCCGAGATACAAAGCCTGGCACGCAAGATTTGTATCTAGACCGCTAAGACAAAGAATGAAAACCGTCAAAAGCAAGTTTACTCCCATCGCTCCGCCACTTTGCATAGAAGGTTCTCTATCTACCTATCAAGAAGGTGTGTCATCACTCTTCTTACCACGGCACACAGAGTATAACAGATTCTTTTTTTCAATGATAATCATCAACTTAAAAATCGCCTACGTGTTACTCTGTGTCCTTTGTGGTGAGTTTCGATTTATAAATAAGGTATAATCGTTATATAAATGCCTGTAATGATGGCCGAAGTGATTACTCCTGAAATGTTGGCTCCTAATGCATCACCCAAAATAAAAGAATTCGGATTATCTTTACTTACCAACTTTTGAGCCACTTTTGCCGTAGTGGGTACACAGCTTACGGCTGCAATGCCGATCACCGGATTATAGTTCCCTTTCTTAATGAAATACATAATGTACCCTCCCATGATGCCTCCGATACCCGACAGTAACAAAGCAAGCATACCTAATACTAACAGTTTAAGAATCTTCGGATCGAGTAACAAATGTGCGTCGCAAAGTACACCCAATAATAATCCTAACATAAAAGTAGAACCATAGAGCAACGGACCGCTCACAAAATCATATATATGCTTCATACCGGATTCACGTACTGCCACTCCCAGGAATAGCGAAAAGAACAATGGTGAAGCAACCGGAAACAAGAAACACAATACTGCACACAGGATTGCAGAAAAAGCCAGCTTCACTTTCGCATCATAATTTTTAGGAGCTTTCTTTTCTACCATCTTGATAGCACGCAGACGTTTAGGAATCAGCAATTTCACCAAATAAGGATATCCCCCGTAAGTCAATCCCAGATAAAGATAAGCCACCACCGTAATAGGTACAAACAAGTGTTTGGCCAAAGCAAGCGATGTGAACAAAACCATCGGACCATCAGCTCCGCCTACCATTGCCACTGAAGCACTTTCTTTTAAAGACAGTCCCAGACCGGAAGCAATAGGCACTGTCAAGAATGTACCCAATTCAGCACATAAAGCAAGAAAAATGCTGGCAAACGGTTTCTGCAATAGGAATCCCACATCAAGCAATGTACCGATTCCCATAAATACAAAGCAGGCTATCAATCCGTTACTAAAGGTCAATGTGTATACCGGTTGTAGAAAGTCAATCTGCATCGTGTTCATCAATGCGTCGGTATCCGACAGCATCGGATCTAAAAAAAGATTCCCCAATGTTCCGTCGGGCATAATCAGTGTTCCACAATTAATAGCTACCATTCCCAGGCCCATCGGAATCATCACCATTGGCTCGAGTACCCCTTTCCAGCCTAAATAAATGAGCAGAAACCCCAAAGCTATTAAAAACATACGGGCACTGGCCAGAAACCATCCGCTGGCTATCATTGTTCCAAATCCCTGAAACAGGGTTCCAAAGTCTATACTTTCCATACTATCAAGATTTATTGTTTTTTATTGGTTGAGGATGTCTTATTATTTTTTTTATCATGCTGTAACATCTGTTCTTCTTTCCGAAGAAACATCGTTCTTGTGTCTTCCGGATAAAAATAATCCATTAAACCTCTCTCCGATTCACCGGGACTGACACCATGATAAAACCCACGATTATCTCCGGGATGTTTTGTGACCCCCCTGCTGAAGTCTTCACGCCCATCACTGCCATACTCCTCATCACTCAGAGCACTTTCAGTTATTAACGTAGCTACTTTCTGATGCAGTTTCCGAATACGCTTCAGCCGGGCCAATTCTTCCTGGTGCGAACTATAAAAAGCCAACGAATCAGCTGCAGAGGCAATCAACTTTATCACCCCGGCAACGAAAAAACCAATGACGAAGGTAAGCCCCATCATGGCAAAAGTGGATAACAATAAGCTAAACATAACACAGTATGATTTTAGATTGAAAAATAAAATGCAATGTATACCGACCGCCGGAAAATACAAGACGCACCTTCCCGGCATTTATCGGAATGGATAAATGGGGTTACCCAATCACTTCAATACAGAAGTGTAGAATCGGAAAGCTAAATCAGGATATGCTCTAACGAGTATACATAATACCCGCTGGAATATTTAATGAAGTTATGATTGAAGTCCGGATAAGTATCTCCCCTCTCCGATTGATGGAAAAGTGAGGCATTGAGCAGCCGGATAGCAGTCTGCAATTTGAGTTTCAAAATTTTGGAAGAACTTAGTTCCCGTGAAAAAGAACTATGGGGAAGAATAGCATCACACACTTTGGATTCAGCCGTCTCATCATTAAATAAAGAATGGTCTCCGGCATATTGTGATACAAAGGTGGCAGTAACTTCGGCGGGAAGTTCTGCAGTTTCTTCTATAGAAGCGGTATAACCGGCTCCATACACAAAAAAGATACCTATCAATATGCAGAATATGTACTTTATCATAGTAGTTGCAAACGTAGCAATAAATTTGAGAAAAAATAGAATTCGTTGTCTAATTAACGAATATTTTATAATGATTGTTCCGGATATAAACGGATAAATGACAAAAAAAGCGGAGAATCATCCGATTCCCCGCTTCTTATTCATATAATATAGATTGTGTTTAATTACATGGTAACCTGCTTTGCAAGCAGTTTTTGAAGTTTGCCATTTAACAGCTGGCACATTGTTCCATTTCCCATTGCTTGGTAACGTTTGATACGATACTGCAACATCATAATTTCATTTGCATTCTTTTTCATAATTTTGGTCCTCTTTTTTTGCTCTCCACGTTTTGAAGAGCGGTTTTACATCTTGTTTTCTTTATTAACACTGCAAAGATACGAAATGTTTTCGAAAATATGTTCTAAAACATAAGAAAAGTGTATCGTTAGTTGATTTTTCTTTTTATAAGGCCTGATTTGGCAAGTGTATATTACAAATATATTGCATAACTTTGCGCTTTATCAAGAAAAACGACTATGCTCAAACAGATACCCCACACATACACCATCATTTCTTCGGTCATTCTACTCTGTGCAGTGCTTTCCTGGATCATTCCTGCCGGAGAATATATGCGAGAGACAATCGACGTAAACGGTATTTCCCGCACTGTCATCGTAGACCATTCTTTCCACCGGGTAGAACAGACGCCCCAGACCTGGCAAGTGTTCAGCTCCCTTCTTGAAGGCTTCGAACGTCAGGCAGGGATTATAGCTTTCTTACTGATTATGGGAGGTGCCTTTCAAATAATGAATAGCAGCCGTGCTATTGATACCGGCATTTTTTCATTTCTGAATTTCACGAAAGGACTTGAAAAACACCGACTGATCAAAATACTGGGAGTAAACAATGTAGTGATATCCTTAGTCATCATCCTTTTCAGCCTTTTCGGTTCCGTATTCGGTATGAGTGAAGAGACACTGGCCTTCGTCATCATCATTGTCCCACTTGCCATATCAATGGGATATGACTCCATCACCGGGCTGTGTATGGTATACGTAGCTGCCCATATCGGCTTTTCCGGTGCAGTACTGAATCCTTTTACGATCGGCATTGCGCAAGGTTTGTCTGATCTCCCGTTGTTCTCCGGATTTGAATACCGTATGTTTTGTTGGCTGGTACTGACCACCGCCCTGATTGTTTGCGTACTCAGATATGCCGCTGTCGTCAAAAAGCATCCGGAAAAATCACCTATGTATCATGCTGACGCTTATTGGCGGAAACGGGAAAAAGAAAGCTGTGGAGAGATATCCCATGTAACGACTCGCCAAGCATGGATCGTATACCTATTGTTACTCGTGTCCTTGGGGTTGTTCTCCATCATCTACCCGATCAGTACTTTTTCAGTAGGTGAAGCATCAGTCACCTGCTATGCAGTTCCCACCTTATCTATCTTGTTTGCAGTTTTCGGTTGGCTGGGTTTACGCAAATCCAACCAGTTCTTTATATTGACCTTACTCGCATTCACTATTCTTTTCCTGATTATCGGTGTCATGGGTCATGGCTGGTATTTACCGGAGATATCCGCCATCTTTCTGGCAATGGGCATTCTTTCGGGGTTTGCCAATAGTGAACATGCAGATGCTATCATCAAGCAATTCATGGATGGAGCCAAAGACATGTTGTCGGCCGCCATAGTTGTGGGACTGGCCGGAGGGATTATTCAAATACTGCAAGACGGACATATCATCGACCCCATTTTACATTCTTTGGCTTCACTGATGGGAGAAGCTGGAAAAATAGTATCTTTGGGGGTGATGTATCTGATACAGACACTCATTAACCTGATTATCCCTTCCGGGTCCGCCAAAGCAGCGTTAACCATGCCTATCATGGCACCCTTTTCCGATGTCATCGGACTTTCGCGGCAAGCTACGGTAATGGCTTATCAGTTTGGTGACGGATTTACCAATATGATCACCCCTACTTCTGCTGTATTGATGGGTGCCTTAGGCATTGCCCGCATACCTTATGAGATTTGGGTAAAATGGTTCTGGAAGATACTTCTTTTATTCATTATCCTAGGAATGGTACTACTGATTCCCACGGTACTTTTCCCATTGAATGGATTTTAGAGTTCCGTTCTCTTTCCTTCACCCGGAAAATGGAAAAGAGCCGGACTCCGAAGAATGTAAACCAGAATTTTCATAAATGACCATAAAGATACCGAAAGATTAAAGTAGAAAACAGTAATTCCGGAAAGATGAAACAAAAAGAGAAAGAAATCAAAACTAAATATATGAACCAAAAGCATTCACTCCCCCTTCTCCTTAAGAGAGGAACGGGGGTGAGGCCTTACTTAACAACAAATTGTATGAAAACCCTAACCCGCTTTCTAATCATTCCGATGTTGTCGGTTGCGTTCTTTTCATGCAGTGAGTCCCATTTCCTGAAAGATGTGGCTTACCGAAACCAAGTGACGCAAGATTTTGAAATGAAGAAGCAGCAACTTCCCAATGGAGAGTTGTTTGCAGTGTTTAATGAAAAGCTCACCATTCCCGAACAAGAGGCTTTAATGTTCCTCTATGCCTACATGCCTACAGGTGACGTAACAGATTATACAGGCGACTACTATCTGGAAAATGTCAGACTCTCCGATCAGGCACGTCGGGAAATGCCTTGGGGAAAAGAAATCCCCGATGACGTATTCCGTCATTTTGTGCTCCCCATTCGGGTAAACAATGAAAACCTGGATGACTCACGCCGGGTGTTTTACAATGAACTGAAAGACCGTGTGAAGAATCTGTCATTGCACGACGCTGTACTCGAGGTAAACCACTGGTGCCACGAAAAGGTAATCTACACCCCAAGTGATGCCCGTACGAGTTCTCCACTCGCTTCCGTAAAAACCGCTTATGGTCGCTGTGGTGAAGAATCCACCTTCACCGTAGCAGCTCTTCGCTCGGTAGGTATTCCGGCACGACAGGTATATACTCCGCGTTGGGCACATACCGACGACAACCATGCATGGGTAGAAGCCTGGGTAGATGGCAAATGGTATTTCTTTGGTGCCTGTGAACCGGAACCGGTTTTGAACCTGGGTTGGTTTAATGCTCCCGCCAGTCGTGGTATGCTGATGCATACAAAGGTATTCGGACGCTATACCGGACAAGAAGAAATCATGTACGAAACTCCGAATTATACAGAGATCAACGTGATTGACAATTATGCTCCGACTGCCAAAGGTTCCGTACTCGTGACAGATGCCGAAGGTCAGCCAGTAGCCGATGCTACCGTAGAGTTCAAGGTCTATAACTACGCTGAATTTTATACGGTGGCCACCAAACATACAGACCAGAGCGGGCATGCATCATTGACTGCCGGCAAGGGTAATATGTTGGTATGGGCCTCCAAAGACGGACGGTTCGGTTATTCTAAACTATCATTCGGCAAAGACAATGAACTGAAGATCACACTGGACAAAAACGCCGGTGAAACCTATTCTCTTCCACTGGACATCGTTCCTCCTGCCGAAGGCGCCAACCTGCCCGAAGTGACTCCGGAACAACGTACTGAAAATGATCGGCGCATGGCACAGGAAGATTCTATCCGCAACGCATACGTAGCCACTTTCATTACCGAAGAGCAAGCTCGGACTTTTGCCAAAGAAAATAAGCTGGATGAAACCGAAACAGTACGCTTACTGATAGCTTCCAGAGGTAACCACCAGACTTTAACCGATTTCCTTTCTGATGCTGTAAAAGCCGATAAGGCCGGTCAGGCTATCAGCCTGTTGAAAGTAATCTCGGCCAAAGACCTGAGAGACGTAAGCCCGGAAGTATTGAACGACCATCTGAATAACTCCGGCCTGCCCGCTTCTGAAGATTTCTGTAGCAACGTACTGAACCCGCGTGTAGCCAATGAAATGATCACTCCTTACAAAGCATTCTTCCGGAAAGAGATTCCGGCAAGTGAAGCAGAAGCCTTCCGCAAAAATCCACAAGCTTTGGTAGAATGGTGTAAAAAAGAGATCACAATCAATAACGAATTAAACTCACAACGTATACCAATGTCACCAATGGGTGTATGGAAAGCCCGGGTAGCAGACGAGAAATCCCGTAACATTTTCTTTGTATCCATGGCCCGTAGCCTGGGTATTCCTGCCTGGATAGATGAAGTGACCGGCAAGATTCAATATCGGACTTTCAATGACAACAACCTCAAGAACGGCAAGGTCTATGATGTCGATTTTGAAGCCGCACAGCAAACGCAGACACCAACCGGAACGCTCGTAGCCCGCTACCGGCCGATCCCTTCGTTGAGTGATCCAAAATACTATTCACACTTCACCCTCTCAAAGTTCCGCAATGGAACCTTCCAACTCCTCAACTACGACGAAGGTGACGTAGATATGGGTGGAGGAGCCACCTGGTCGAACTTGCTGAAGAATGGTACACGCCTGGACACAGGATACTATATGATGGTAACCGGTACTCGCATGGCAAGCGGAGCTGTATTGGCTAATGTGACTTTCTTCACCATTGAAGAGGGAAAGACAACAACTGTCGATCTGGTCATGCGCGAAAGCAAAGACCAGGTACAAGTAATTGGTAATTTTAATTCCGAATCGACTTATCTGCCTATAGGAACCTCCGAACCGCAAAGTATTCTTCAGACTTGTGGCCGGGGATACTACGTTGTAGCAGTGCTGGGAGCCGGACAAGAACCCACTAACCATGCCCTTCGGGATATTGCAGCTTTAAGCGGTGAATTTGAAAAATGGGGACGCAAAATGGTGTTGCTCTTCCCTAGTGAAGAACAGTACAAAAAGTTCCGCCCGTCAGAATTCCCCGGATTGCCTTCAACCATTACCTATGGTATCGACGTAGATGGAGCGATCCAGAAACAAATTGCCGAATCGATGAAGTTGCCAAACAGCACCATCCTGCCCATGTTTATTATCGGTGATACATTCAACCGGGTAGTCTTCGTGTCACAAGGTTATACCATCGGATTGGGCGAACAGTTAATGAAAGTAATCCATGGATTATAGAATAAAACGGGCACTGGCCTGAAACAGATCCTCCATTAAAAAAGGAAGAAGTTCAGACTTCTTCCTTTTTTAATATATCATGAAATAGAAACAGACATCAAAGATTCCCTCCATACCGTTCACTATTCCCCAAACGTAAATATCCCTTTTATAGGTGTGTCGCCCGGAGAGTAACTTGTTATTCCCACTCTTCCCTCATAATAGGAGCTTTCAACAATAACCGTTACCTTTTCAGCATTATCCAATAACAAGGTTATATTTTCTTTTCCATCAGCAGATAGACGGATGTCAGGAGTTATTTCTTTCCCTTCATGATCCAGCACCCCGTCCGGAAGATAATGAAAGCCTACAATATCCATTGAATATATTCCATAATAGATATATACCTTAGCTTTATAATCCGTATGTATTCCGAAATCATCCTTATATTTCACAATAAAATCTGCGGTTCGCTCATCGGACTGTGGGATATCTCCTTTATCTTCATCATGGCAACTGCAGAGTAATGCCAATAATGCCAATAAAACAATCGAATATTTATGCAAGCTCATAGTTCCTTATAATTTATTAGTTCTCAATATGATATTACTTCCAAATATATAAAAATAATGCCGGACAAATACGATCATGCAACTATTTTTTTCTTAGGATTCCACCTTTAACTATTTTCCCCAATCACTAAATTCAAAACTCAGTTGTTCCCATACTCCCCGATGTTCATCCGCTTCTTCTCTCGGATTCGATACCGAAAGCCCGATCAAGCGAATGGGATGCTGCTCATACTCCACCTCTTTCAGCAATTGTTTGGCAAGGGGCAAGATTCTCTCAAGATTCGTAAGTTCCTGTGCCTGTGTCATGCTTCGTGTTATCTGGCTAAAATCATGAAACTTGATCTTCAGAGTTAGTGTATTTCCCCGGAACTCTTTCTGCTGCAATCGCTCTACAAGCTCCGTAGCTACGTGATAAAGCTCTATAATCACAGACGATCTTACATGGATGTCTTTCTCCAATGTATGCTCACATCCGATTGATTTACGTATTCTCACTGCTTCTACCGGTCGAAGATCGACTCCACGTGCAAAATCATAATAAAGCAGTCCCACTTTACCAAACTGACGTACCAGCATTTCAGACGAACACTCCCGTAACTGAAGTCCATTGCGTATCCCCAGTAAATGCATCTTCCGGGCAGTCACCGGCCCTACTCCCCAAAATGACTCAATAGGCAAACGGGCAATGAAATCGATTGCCTGATCAGGATGAATAGTACAAAGTCCGTCGGGTTTACGAAAGTCCGAAGCTATTTTAGCCAGAAATTTATTATACGACACGCCTGCCGATGCCACCAGGCTCAGTTCTTCACGGATACGTTGCTTGATAGCTTTAGCTATATCCACAGCCAGCAAGATCCCCTGCTTATTCTCCGTCACATCAAGAAACGCTTCATCCAATGACAGAGGTTCAATCAGATCGGTATACTCATGAAATATTTCGTGTACCTGACGGGAAACGGATTTATACACTTCCATCCGTCCGGGAACAAAAATCAATTGCGGACACAGACGTTTCGCCTTTTGTGACGACATAGCCGAACGAACTCCATAACGACGAGCTTCATAACTTGCTGCCGCTACTACTCCCCGCTCCTCGGCATGCCCCACGGCAAGCGGTTTACCACGCAATTCAGGATGATCCCTTTGCTCCACAGAAGCATAAAAGGCATCCATATCGATATGTATAATTTTACGTTCATTCATCTCTGCAATCCTTCTGCATCGCAGTTCTCCTTTCGGATAGCAAAGATAAGAGTAATTCTCTCAATCCAGTCGACCGGATTAGTTAATAAAATGAAGACCGGCAAGGTGGCTCCCTTATCGGTCTTCTGCCGGTCTATAAATTGTTTATATACTTCGTCGGTGAGCCCCCATAATATTTCTTAAACACGATCCCGAAGTATTTAGGATCACTGAAACCCGTCATATCTGCAACCTCAGCCACCGTATACTTTCTGCTCATTAACAAAACCAATGCTCTGTTGAGCCGCACATTACGCACATAGTCCGCAGGAGCATGCCCGGTTATCTCCTTAATCTTATTATAAAAACTCGAACGACTCATATTCATGCAGTCGCTCAGTTCACCAATCTTAAATCCGGAATCGGTCATCCTCTCTTCAATCAGACTTCTCACCTGACGGATAAACTCCCGATCACCTTCTGATGACTCTACCTCTTTATCAATAGGGCCCGAGGCCTCACCCCCCAACGCCAAACGAATATACCTCTTACGGATCATTTCCCGGTTAGCAATCAAAGCTGCAATCTCAGTCTTTAAAGATGATATGGCAAAAGGCATCCACACATAAAGATCGGCATTCCGTTGAATGTACCGGTCATCCTCTCCCGGTTTCACTAACAATATTACCGGAATATGTGCTACTCTGTCATCCGATTTAATCCGAACGGCAAGTTCCTCACCCGAAATACGGGTAAGAACAGAAGAAGCCAGTACTGCATCCGGACATTGTTCACACACAGTCTCAAAGGCCGCCTCCGCATCACAAACAGACACAATCTTATACTCCTTCATCAGGATTTGCACAAGATAATTGCACAAATCCTTATTCCTTTCAACCAATACCAGAGAATGTTTCTCTTTTTTCTTATCCGGACGTTTCTGCTCAGAAGTTTTCACTGCCGGCAGCATTCCGGTAACCGACAACAACTCACTATTCCCTGTGGAGAGCTCCGGTACGGATAATATCCCGGAGAATTCAGAAACTCTTTCCGATTGCCGGATGACAATAGGAAAAATTAAAATAAGCACCAGTTTTTGTTCTTCTTTATAAGCAAATTTGATTTTACCTTTATGCAAACAGATTAATTTACGTATAAATAACCAACTCATTGTCTCGGAAGAACCTCCCGAAACGGACCCTTTATAATTTAGAATTTTTTTTTAAGAAACCCGTTATCCTCAGATTCCAGCCTCAACTCCCACTTTTGATTGTTACACGAAGTACTCAGAAGAATTTCGCCACCTCGATCCATACTGTCTGTAAAAGCCATTAACAGGTTTCTAAGAATGGCAGACATCTTATCCTTATCGAGGCATACGGTAGCAAAGGCAGGCTCCTCCGTCCAACGGAGCATAATGTCCTTCTCGCTGATATAATCTCTAATTCGGGCTACTGTCTCTTTCAAGAATATGGATAACTCATAGTCGGCAAGCGACAGACGCCCCGGAGCAGCAGAAACACGACTGATATTTTCCAGCTCAGCCAATAAATTGTTCACTCCCTTTATCTGTTGCAATACGTTACTAACAAGTTCGGAAGATGACTTTTCATAAAGATATTCCAAAGGAACTTTTATCAGTGTAAGTGGCAGACAAAGGTTACGTGTCGTATTCGCAAACAACCGTACTTGTTCTCTTGAAAGGTTTCTGTCTTGCCATACGAACCATGAACGTACGGCCAGAGAGCCCAACATAAGTGCCAAAAGACCGTAACAAAGGAAAGCTCCACCTGTCTTCCAAAGGGGTTGACGAATGATGATGTGCATATTTCTTTGCGCAAACGGCCGACCGTTATCAATGGATAACGCCCGCACAGAAAAGATATATTCACCCGGAGGAAGGTTCGAAAAACGAATTCTATTATCTACAGACGGAGCACTCCAATCCGTATGATCAAGTTTCCAACTGTAAGCTATGTCCTGCTTTTCAGTATAGCGAATGGCAGTAGCCGTAAACGAAAAAGTATTTTCATTGTGCTCCAACTGTAACGTAGCTGTACAGTTCAGAGCTTTCTTCAATGGAGAATTCTCCGTTTCGACGGTCACCTCTTTGTCCAAAACCCGAAGTTCGTCCAAATAAAATCCCAAACAAGCTTTACGCAGCGGTCGAGCCTCTTGCTTATCATACTCAATTGCTCCTTGATAGGTGCCCAAAATGTATCTTCCATTACCTAAGAAAGTACCCGATGTAATCCGAATTCCTTTACTCAGAAACCTGTAATATGAATGTTGTACAAGATCGAGCGAGAAAGCAAACCCATCACTGCTTCCCATTAACCGCCTGCTATCATCCGACCAAACAGCATATACATTACCGGTTCCTAAAGCAGCAACCGTATCCATCTGCTCATGCTCCGGATGATAGACCATTAATCCGTTTCCTTCAGTCCCAATATAAAGACAATCATCGGACTGATGCAAAGCATGAATGTGTAAACCGGACAAGCGTTTTACCTCCACGATACTATCGTTTTCCGGACAATAAAAAAACACCCCTTCATCCGTTCCAATCCAAAAACCGTCTTTATCCTTACGACACAATGCGTTTACTCCCGAAATACGTACATACGGTGTAACCGAATAATTACTTTTCTTTCGGATGAAGAACAAACCGTGTACATAGTTCCCGGCACATATCTCTCCCGGCTTTACTTCACACAATGCAGTATACATCTGACAAGGAAGAGGCGTAACAATCCGGTTCCATAAGCCTGTCGACGGATGAAAACAACTGATACCGTGATCCGTTGCAAACCAGACATCCCCATCCGAATCATGCAGAACCGCATTTACCCGATTGTTGGTCAGTGAATGACTGTCCCCGGACCGTGCCCTGTACCATTTATAATCATCAGGAGATTCCACATCGATCATTGATACGCCTTCCGGATAATCCGCCACCCAGATAAGTTTCTGATCATCTACAAACACGTCAGCAATCCGGTTGGTGCGAATTGAATTATCATTCTCAAAATCAGTTTGTATAAAAGATGTAATATCCGGATTAACGATATCCATACGAAATATTCCCTCACCATCTGTAGCTACCAAAACAGTCCGGTCATCCCATATCCTCAGACCACTGACCCGACTATTCAACAATCGGTTCCAAGTACCAACCAATTGCTCCGACTTCATATCCCATACCCCTAATCCTTCCGAATAATCAAACACAACCAATCTTTGGGTATAAGGATGAAAAAGTATTTCATGTATCCGGCTACATCTTTTACCGGACAATTCTCCGGTTTGCCTGTCGACGGCATAATTCTTTATTGTAATTCCGAACAACCCTTCATCCGAACCTACAAAATACTCTCCTGGAGCCACCTCTACCATACAGGAAATCGTTGCCAGGCTATGATCCACCCGATGAAAAGTATTGGATAGTATTTGATAGGCTATCAACCGGTTTCCGAGAGAAAACCAAATATGACTACTGTTATCTACGCAGAGAAAATGAAGGAAAACATCATTCGGAATAACCAGATGATTCCTGCATTCGAATTTATCCAATGATGGATTGTACATCCATAAATATCCATTACGGGTGACTACCCACAACCCATTCCGATTATCTGTAAGCAACCGGCAATTGCCCATATAATAATCCATGGTTCGCCCTTCGGCCGGCAGTTCATAGTGTTTTAGCTTGGTCCCATCAAACCGACTGATTCCGGCATGGTTCATAAACCACATATAACCCAGAGCATCCCTTTGGATCTGATACACTTTACGAGTATTCGTTTCACTTCTTTCTACAATGTGTTTGCAAACGATGGCATGACATAATGAACCATACAACATCATCATGAAGTATATAATATATTTCATTCTATTTGTTTGTTATAATTTAAATGGAGTAGTTTATAAAAAGCAAGAATCAAACAAGAGGTAGCGAGGGGGGGGGGGAAAGAAATACTACCTTCTTCACGTCACGTAAGGAGGTGATCGGATTTGTAGCGCTCCTACACGCTTTAAATCCCTCTCAGTTATCGTAGTGGATATTAACAAAATAACAGCAATGAGATGTTCACATAGTTTATTTATTAGTAACAAGACATTGAGAGAGGTGACTTACATAAAAAATCAATCTGATCTACATTAGAACGGGATAATATTCAATTTGTTTTCCAAATATGGTTTCTAATAAAAAAAAGACAGATTAACAGGGGATTTGCCAGAATATGAATTAGGAACAAATATGGGCAGACAATAATTTCCTTAACCAGACTTGGAATCAGATTGTTTTTCATTTGTCGATTCTCTATGACAAATTACTCCGAAGCCAAATGTAGAGTGTTTATTTTAAAAAACAAAATAAATTACCCGGACAAATAATTGGGGATAAAATGAAGTTAATCCAATATATTTCAACAACTTACGTTAGAGAAGAACTTTATAACCCGGACAATCGGGATCTTATTAACCCAAAAAGTCCCCCTGAATTTATAAGTTCAGGAGGACCTTTTTGTCATAAAGTGGAGCTGGAGGGATTCGAACCCTCGTCCAAACGAGGAAATCATAAGCTTTCTACATGCTTATCTTTGCCTAAGTTTTTCGTGCAGGAGCAGAACCAAAGCCATCAATTCCTGCCTTATCCTTTAAAGTTTCATCAGAAGCGCAAGGCCACTTCTGACTATCCCCGATGTAACTGCACCACTGAACCGGAATGCTTCGGAGCAACAGCTTCCGAGTGATGTCTCGTCCTGGCACCTGGTGCCTGGATTAAGCTAATCTACTATGATTCGATTAAGCAGCAAGAGCGTAATTAGTTTCGCCAGATAAAATTTTGATAACTGAGATTAAAGTGCAAATCACCGACGCACTGCATGCTTACCCACCATTTCTGCCCGCTGTCAAAACCAGTCAACCCCTTTTGAAATGAGGAAGTGGTAACCACTTATGTAGGTGCAAAGATAGACAATATTCGTCATATAGAAAGAAAAAGAGGGTGGATTTTAGATATTTTATTCATTCCGGAAAGAAACACAGGAGATTATACTAACTTTGTATTTTCAGAATGTAACAAAGACAACCAACAAAATCTCAAAACAACATCTATTCATTATGGTCAAGAAAATCATTAGTATCTGTGCTGCCGGTATGATTGTAGCCAGTTGCTCCCCCAAAAAGACAACAGCTCAGCCGACAGATCCGTCAACCACTGACAGTGAATTAACAATGCTGGTCGGAACTTACACTTCCGGCAACAGCAAAGGCATCTACACTTTCCGATTCAACGAAGAAACCGGAGAATCGCTCCCACTGAGTGATGCGGAAGTAGCAAACCCTTCATACCTCATTCCATCAGCGGACGGAAAGTTTGTCTACTCCGTCAATGAATTTAGCAAAGACCAGGCCGCAGTCAGCGCCTTTGCCTTCGACAAAGAAAAAGGAACTCTACACTTATTGAATACACAAAAAACAATGGGAGCCGATCCGTGCTATCTGACCACCAACGGAAAGAACATCGTCACAGCCAATTATAGCGGTGGAAGTATTACCGTCTTTCCTATCGGACAAGACGGAGCATTGCTACCCGCCTCAGACGTAATCGAATTTAAAGGTTCCGGTCCGGACAAAGAACGGCAGACGATGCCTCACCTACACTGTGTACGTATTACCCCCGACGGTAAATATTTACTGGCAGACGACTTAGGTACCGATCAGATACATAAATTCAATATCAGCCCTAATGCCAATGCCGATAACAAAGAGAAATTCCTCACAAAAGGTACCCCGGAAGCTTTTAAAGTTGCTCCCGGTTCCGGCCCCCGGCATCTGATATTCAATTCAGACGGTAAGTTTGCCTACCTTATTAATGAAATCGGAGGGACGGTAATCGCTTTTCGATATGCTGACGGAATGTTGGACGAAATTCAAACTGTTGCGGCTGACACTGTAAACGCACAGGGAAGCGGTGACATCCACCTTAGCCCGGACGGAAAATATCTCTATGCCAGCAACCGCTTGAAAGCAGACGGAGTGGCTATCTTTAAAGTTGATGAGACCAACGGTACCCTAACCAAGGTAGGTTATCAGTTAACGGGAATCCATCCACGCAACTTTATCATCACTCCCAACGGCAAATACTTATTGGTAGCTTGCCGCGACACCAATGTCATTCAAATATTTGAAAGAGATCAGGCTACCGGATTATTAACTGATATCAAGAAAGATATAAAAGTAGATAAACCTGTTTGCCTGAAATTTGTAGACTGATAGAAAAAGAAGGTAAAGGAGAAACAATAGTTTTACCCTAGAATAACCGAAAGGAAGACGTTTTTTTATTATTTTTGCATCACTTTATTAACCCTAAGAGATTTCACAAATATGAAAAGACACGTCTTCCTTTTGGTAACTTTGTTTACCATGAGCACTGTTGCAGCTCAACAACAACCAATTATTTCCCCCAAAGACTCTATCCCCTCTGTGATCGAACGCGTCACCGGAAAAGAGAACAAAGGATTTTCCGCTCACATGAATCTCCAATTATATACTTCATGTGCTGCCTCTTTTACTGAAAATGAGTTAGATGAAGTTGCTTTCAAGTTAAACCGGTTTAAGCTGGAAATCATAGGAAATATCAACCGGAAGTTCTCTTACCATTTCCGGCAATCTTTTAATAAATACAGCAACCCCTTTGCTCTGGATAATCTGTCCTCTTCCGTAGAGTATGCTTATCTGACCTATCACCTTTCCGATCGCTTTTCCATCACGGCCGGAAAGCAATTTCTTATGCTGGGAGGCTATGAGTACTATGTCAATCCGATTAAAGTACGTGAATTCAGCGAGTTTAATAATTATGTAAACTGCTTTCTGGCGGGAGTATCTGCCACTTGGAATGTGACTCCGACTCAAGAACTCAATTTTCAGATAGTCAACAACCGTAACGGTGGAGACGCAGATACTTACCTTCACGGCCTGCCGACAGATGTCGAAGCTACCAAAGTACCTCTGATATCGACCATTAACTGGAACAGTTATTATCTGGACAAAGCCATTCAGTTGAGATACGCCGCTTCATGGGGACAGCAGGCCAAAGGAAGAAATATAATGTATCTTACCGCAGGCAATGTTTACGAAAAAGGTCCATGGATCGCTTATATGGATTTCATGTACTCCCGACAAGGAATCGATAATAAAGGCATTATCAGCGCCTTACCTCGCATAGACTTGGAAAACCCGCAGACAGCCCAACATACCGAGTATTTTACCACGATTGCCAATGTAGACTACCGCTTCCACCCTAATTGGAATGCTTACCTGAAAGGTATTTACGAATCCGGAAAAATTTATAAAGCTAACGGTATCTTTGAAAAAGGTACCTATCGCCGGACATGGTGCGGACAAGTTTGTGTGGAATACTATCCAATGAGGAACAGCGAACTATTGATCTTCTTGCACTATCAATACAAACGGAATAAACTATTGAAACCCGCCCGCAATTTAGATGCTATAGACCCGAATACGCAGCGGATCTCGCTAGGGCTGGTATATTCCATACCGGTTTTTTAATCCCGGGCAGCTCATATAGGAAAGGCGAAAGAGTTTTATATTTAGGAAGGACTTTTTCGCTTTTCAAAGCTTTAACAACAATTCCCTTACCTTTCTTCGTACATTGCAAATAATCAGTACGCAAGGTTCCCTTCTTCATATCAAAAATAAGACCGGGATTAAAGTGTTGTCCGTTAATCCGCGTCTCAAAATGCAGATGCTCGGTAGTAGCCCGTCCGGTACGTCCGGTCAGGCCAATAGCCATTCCGGCTTTCACCACATCCCCACTCTTTACCAGATTCTTCACATTATGACTGTATACCGTCTCCAGTCCATTGGGATGTCGTATCACAATCACATTGCCATACGCACCATAAGGTTTAGCCATACGTACCACCCCGTCAAAAGCTGCACGAATCGTATCGCGGGCGCAAGTTTTTATGTCGTCACCGCTATGGCCTCCACGTGTTCCATAGCCCGAAATGACTTTGCCTCCCGGCAAAGGGAAAGAGTAATTCCGTGACAGGGACTTCAGATCCAGCATGACACAATTCTCCTTGGAAAAAAGTCCCGGTGTAGCCACCCGGACATGATTGACCTCCATATCCGAAAATTTGTTCTGTGCCCTACCCGATATGTTGGCACACAAAAAGCATACAGATAAAATCAGTAAAGTGAATATGTTTTTCATGGGGATATCCGTTATTCAAAGTAAGTAATTGTTCCTCCGTCCGAGTCAGCGTATTTTTTCAATAAAGTTTGTATCATTTCGGCAGCTTCCTGCAGTCCTTCTTTACCATTATAGCCATTAACGATAGCCAATATATGTGTTGTTTCCAGCCCCATCTTTGTCCGTTCGTTATCACTGGTCGGAGTCCCTATCCCCCCCACAGCATCCCGGTACACCGGCAGCCCTTCGATATTCAGCACACCACGCCCGATCCCTTCGAAAGGCTCGTTCATCTTACCGATCCCCAGTTCCAGACCAGTGCCCGCTATCTTATCAGCATCAAAACCACCTATCGAATGTCCGGTCCGGAGAGAAACCAGGTTAATCAAATCGACCAAAGTATCAATCTGATACAAAGCAATCCCCCGCATCAATCTGCGACGTAACGCTTCGGCCGACGGCCGATATCTCCCGGGATCTTTCCCGCAGCGTTTGTAGGCTTCACGTGTGGCAGCTATCACAGGTTGTTTCTTAATATCTTCCAACCGGGTTGTTGCAGTGAGCATTTCTGTGAAAGATTGAATCTCCTCCCAAAGCCCTTCACAATAAGAAGTGTTTTTCACTTCAGCATATATAGCAGCCCCTGCAAAAACAGGACATGCTTCTTTTAACTCTTTCGATACAATAATGGTATACATAATAAATCAAAATTTTATCTATCAGCTATTTATCATAATGCCCGACAAAATACGTCCGGACTTTATGCCCAATCTTCGCGCTGAAAAGAAATCCTCATGCCGGATGTAAGTACAAATATCCGCTATTTCAATTTGTACTCCCGGTACTCCAAAATCCAAAAGCTGTTGCCGGTTGGCTTCCCATAAGTCAATATGGTACTTATGTGTAACCGAATGCCTGAAAGAGATACGCGACATATCAAAACCATTCAAACGAAAAGCTTCATAAACTTCATCCCCCACCTCGAATGATTGTAGAGAGATACCCGGACCGATACATGCGATTACATCTTGTCCTTCCGTTCCAAAAACAGCCCGCATCTTCTCAAGCGTATGTCCAACAATATACTCCACTGTCCCCCTCCACCCGGCATGCACAGCCGCTACAGCATGATGTACTCTATCATACAACAATACCGGAATACAGTCTGCCGTGGAAATACAAATGCAGCATCCCGGCTCAGTGGTAATCAACGCATCAATCCCGTTTAGCATTTCCTGTTGCTGCTGCCCAGAAGCTCCAAGAAATTTTTCATCGACCGGAAGTATTTTCGTTCCGTGTGTCTGAAAAGGAATAATCAAATGCCTAGGAGCTTGCGATAGTGATTGAAACAACAACGTCTGATTCTTCTCTACCCTTTCAAGTTCATCTCCCGAAAAAGGTGAACAATTAAAAGAAGCATACGCCCCCTCACTATAACCGCCGTGACGGGTCGTTACAAAATGAGAAATGTTGGGGTATGCGCCCAACAGCCCATACCCCAACATTTTTCTATCGTCAGTGAGTGAAATCATTTATCTTCCCAATCCTCTTCTTCGTATTCGTAATCCAAATCGTCCTCATCACCATCATCCTCATATTCATAGTCGAGTTCTTCATCCTCACCCATATCTTTGAGTTCCTGCTGCAATCGGCTGACATCCTTCGGACGATGCACAATAGCTTCTATTTTATTGCTTTCCTTATTCAACTCCGTCCATAAAATGTCCTTCAGCACCGAGATGCCCAAACCGGATACAGATGAAATGAATACATGAGGAATTCCCTCCGGCAATGTCGGTTCTATTTCATCCATCAGCTCCTGATCCAGCATATCACTCTTAGTGATGGCAAGTACCCGTTGTTTATCCAGCATTTCAGGATTAAATGTTTTCAGTTCGTTTAGCAGCACTTCATAATCTTTACGGATATCATCGCTATCCGCCGGTATCATGAAAAGTAACAAAGAGTTGCGCTCAATGTGACGCAAGAAACGCAATCCCAATCCCTTACCTTCACTGGCACCTTCGATAATTCCCGGAATATCAGCCATCACAAACGACTGTCCGTCACGATAAGATACAATACCCAGGTTAGGCTCCAATGTTGTAAACGGATAATCGGCAATCTTTGGTTTTGCAGCAGAAATAGCAGATAACAAGGTAGACTTACCTGCATTTGGGAAACCTACCAGACCTACATCAGCCAGCAATTTCAATTCAAGGATTACAGTCATCTCCTGCATCGGTTCGCCCGGCTGGGCAAAACGGGGAGCCTGACGGGTAGCCGTCTTGAAGTGCCAGTTTCCCAATCCGCCACGTCCGCCTTTTAAGAGAATGACCTCTTGTCCGTGTTCTGTTACATCACATACATATTCACCTGTTTCGGCATTGTAAACCACCGTACCACAGGGAACTTCAATAATCTTATCCGCTCCGTCTTTACCGAAACTACGGTTCTTACTGCCCGACTCCCCATGACCAGCCATTGCATGACGATCATATCTCAAGTGAAGCAATGTCCAGTAATTCCGGTTACCACGCAGGATAACATGGCCTCCTCTTCCGCCATCTCCTCCATCAGGTCCACCGTTAGGAGTATATTTTTCTCGCCTCATGTGCGTAGAGCCTCTTCCGCCTTTACCCGAGCGGCAGTATATCTTTACGTAATCAACAAAATTCGATTCAGCCATAACCAATTATTTTTTCGATGTAATCATGTGCCAATATGTCCATTGGCTATAAATAGCGCATGGAGCATATCAGCACACATATTTTATAATTATAATGTATCTACCGCTTTACAAATATCTTCGAAGATACCTTCCATGGTTCCAAGACCATTGATATGCTGGTATTTGCCTTCGCCTTTATAATATTCTTTCAACGGTGAAGTCTGTGTATTATATACAACCAAACGTTTTTTGATGGTCTCTTCATTATCATCTGCACGGCCCGATTCCTTACCACGTTTAATCAGACGAGTCATCAGTTCTTCTTCCGGAACATCCAGATCCAACATCACAGAGATGTCCTGACCACGTTCTTTCAACATCACTTTCAACGCCTCAGCCTGTGGAATAGTTCTTGGGAAACCGTCAAAAATAACCCCTTTGCTATCTTTGAAACTATCAAACACACTTGCCAGAATGTCTACCATCAATTCATCCGGAATCAACTGTCCCTGATCAATGTAGCCTTTAGCTGTTTTACCCAGTTCTGTGCCGTTTTTAATTTCTGCACGCAATACATCTCCTGTTGAAATGTGATTAATTCCGTATTTCTCAACAATACGTTCGCTTTGTGTTCCCTTTCCTGAACCGGGAGCACCGAAAATTACAATGTTCAGCATCTTGTTAATTTATAATTCTACATTTTACCATTACTGGTATACCTATTATTTTATGTTAGTCTACAACTGTATAAATATCCGGATAGTTACGGCCGAAACCATCATAATCGAGACCATATCCTACAATGAAATCATTGGGAATATTCATTGCCACATATTCAATATTCAAGTCCACCTTCAGTTTATCCGGTTTCACCAGCAACGAAGCAATATGAATTTCTTTTGGTCCGCGTGTTCCCAATGTTTCCAGCAGACGCTGCATAGTCAGTCCCGTATCCACAATATCTTCTACAATAACGATCGTACGTCCCGCTATGTCTTCATTAATACCGATCACTTCCTTAATGGAACCGGTAGATGATACTCCCTGATAAGAAGCCAGCTTCACAAAAGAGATCTCGCAAGGGATCGTAATGTGTTTCAGCAAGTCGGCAGTAAACATAAACGAGCCATTCAACACACTGAGGAACAACGGGTTCTTACCTGCCAAATCACGATTAATTTCGTTCGCCACGCGAATCACTTCTTTCTGAATCTCTTGTTCCCTGATAGAAACAGTGAATAGTTTATCTTTTATCTGAATGGTATCCATAACCGGTTATTTTAAAAAAGTTGGTTGCAAAAATACGATTTTTATTCCACTCCTTACACCATCTCCTGCAAATTCTTTAAGAGAAGTCACAGAATCCCTCCGATATGCAAGGTGTGAAAAGCCATTCGGAAGTTGAACTAATAATTTTAATGGAATTAGTACCAACCGGCATCCGTCTTTTACCTATTTTTAGGTATTTCACACTCTTTAAGGACCCTCTATCTTTGCTGTCTCAAAAACAAAGATTATGATGAAAGTAAAATTAGCATTACTACTTACTCTTATAGGAACACTTCCTTTAGCAGCACAGAATGTACGGCAAGAACAGGACACAGTCTCTTATATGAACGATGATCCTTTCAATCTTGAACAAATTGTGGTTACGGCAACCCGAACAGAAAAGAAGATTAAGAACACACCGGTCATCACTCAGATAATCACCTCTAAGCAAATAGAAGAAAGAGGAACCGGTAACATTCAGGACCTTCTGACTCAAGAGGTTCCCGGACTTAACTTTCAGGAGGTTGGCTATGGAACCAGCATCGATATACAGGGATTAGGTTCCAAACACATCCTTTTCCTGATAGACGGCGAACGTATAGCGGGCGAAAACGGTGGCAACATCGACTATTCGCGAATCAATCTTTATAATATCGACCATATCGAAATAGTCAAAGGAGCTTCTTCGGCCCTCTATGGTTCTCAAGCGATGGGCGGAGTTATCAACATCATTACGCGTAAAGCCAAAAAGAAATTCGAGGCTTCCGCAGGCATACGCTATGCAGGAAGAAACCAGCAAAACTATAAAGATACTCCCAAAGATCATTCGCAATACAAATATCGGATTCATCTGGATAAACCCAATCTGAACACCAATCTGTCTCTTGGATTGAACCTGGGCAAGTTCACCATGAACACCGACGTACTTTACAAAAGTTTCGATGGATACCAATTATTCGATAAAAAACCTCTCGTGAAATATTTTCCGGCCTATAACACCACAATTACCGAAGAACTCAGTAAAACCCCGACCAGTATATCGGGATACGAAGACGTACAAGTAGCCCATAAAATGGACTATCGTTTCAGCAAACGGCTCAAAGTCCAGTTAAAAGGAAGCTATTATATGCTGAACAAATATGATTTTCAAGCAGATAATATATTCGAGAAATCAGAGGACTATACCTATGGCGGAAGCATAGATTACACGATTTCCGACAAATCCTCTTTGGTAGCCTCTGTTCATACCGATCACTACAACCGATATGATAAATACGAACTGAAGAGCGGTCGTCGTCTCGAATATAAAAACAATATTATCCAGCCCCGTATCGTATATAGCACTACGGTGCTCGATAAACAGACCATTACGGGAGGATTGGAATATTACAGAGAATCATTATTCAGTGATAAATTTGAAACCGGTGTGAAAGAAAACAAAAGCCAATGGTATGCCACCGCTTTCCTCCAGGATGACTGGAGCATCAACAAGCAATTCTCCGTAATAGCGGGACTCCGCTGCGACTATCACGAGAAATACGGTACCAACCTCACTCCCAAAGCTTCCGTGATGTATAAGATCTTTCCATTCACTGTCCGCTTTAACTATGCACGCGGCTACCGTTCACCCAGCATTAAAGAGTTGTACATGAACTGGGACCATCTGGGCATGTTCTGGATATATGGCAACAGTAAACTGAAACCCGAAACCAACAATTATATCTCTCTTTCGGGAGAATATGTGAACAGTTGGATCAATATCAATGCCAACGTTTATAGCAACTGGTTCCGAAACAAAATAGAAGGAATGTGGAGCAATGACCAAACGGAACTCCATTATATCAATATAGGAAAAAGCCGCCTGGCAGGAGTAGAGACCATGTGCAAAATACAAATAAACAGACATATCAATGTACATGGAGCATACAATTATCTGTACACAAGCAAAGATGCTGATGGAGTCCGGTTGAGCTCTTCCAGTCCACATTCCGGTAATATTCGTGCTGAATATAACACACGCATCCCACGCTATGCCACCGTTGTCAACCTGTCCGGCAATATTATGGGGAAAAAGAAATTCGATGTGTTGGATGAACTGGAAATAGACGGAAAGAAGGTAGAAGCCTACTATCAGGCTAAAGTAAACCCTTATTGTCTTTGGGATCTGACAGTATCTCAATATATCATGCAGAATCTGAGAATCACAGCAGGAATAACCAATTTGTTCGATTATACTTCAGATCGAGTGACTTTCAATACTTCCACTTCACCGGGAAGAAACTATTTTATCGCATGTAATTATACACTTTAATTAAACTAAAACAATAATGAACAACAAAAACAAATTCAGATTCGCCATTCTATTATTTGGCGTACTTTCAGCGTTTATCACCACCGCTTGCTCAGACAACAACAGTCCCGACAACGACCCTGCACAAGGAGAAAACACGTTGCCGGTAAAACAAGTAAGCCTGAGTCGGAAAACAGCATACGGAAACGACTGGATCTATTATTCACTTGAAAAAGGAAAAGAAGTAAGCGTCAGTGAAGAATCCCATGCCGAAAATACAGACTGGGACATCGCATTCAATCGTTACAATGTGCGTACCAACAGCGGTGCATCCGGCAAAGGAAAAGGTGGAGCATTACTCACTAACATTAAAGATTTGGCAGCCTGTACGACAGTTCCGCAGGGAACATTTACTGTCGACGCAGCCTATACCATCACTGCTCCCGGCACAGGTTTCCCTCCTCCTACCATGGAGTCCACCGCTAATGAGGTTCTCTGTAAAGCAATCACTTTTGCCGGGCCTCCTCCCACTTACACCCCAAGCGATTACGTATTTATCGTTCGCACAGCCAGTGGGAAATATGCCAAGTTGAAAGCCAAGAGTTTTTATGATGACGAAGGCAAAAGCGGTATTTATTCATTTGAATATGCCATTCAGCCGGATGGCAGTACAAATTTAAACTAAGCAAAAATCTCTAATGAAAAATTTCTGGAAGAAATACCATAAATGGGTAGGTTTATTCTTTAGCTTTTTTATCCTGATGTTCTGCTTTTCCGGTATTGTACTCAATCATCGTACACTCTTTTCAAAAGCTGAAGTCAGCAGAAACTGGATGCCGAAAAGCTATCACTACAAAAATTGGAATAATGGAATCATAAAGGGAACACTACGCCTACCTGATGGGAAAATTCTGGCATATGGTAATGCAGGAGTCTGGAAAACAGACTCCTGCTTTGCTACATTTGCCGATTTCAACCGAGGTCTGGCCGAAGGAATCGACAATCGTAAAATAAGTAATATCGTCCGTGTAGCCAATAACGATATCTGGTGTGCCGGATTATATTCTATCTATCTCCTGAACCATGACAGTTGGAAAGAATATCCGATAGCCGGCAATGACGAACGAATCTCAGATATCACTCAACGTGGGGATACCTTAGTCATATTGACACGCTCTTATCTTTATACGGGTGTTTCTCCTTATGACGAATTCCGGAAAACAGAATTGAAAACACCGGAAAACTATTCCCCAAAGACCTCTTTGTTCCGGACCATCTGGCTGCTGCATAGCGGAGAGTTATTCGGTACCCCTGGCAAACTGGCAGTCGATTTTCTGGGAGTAGTATTAATCGTTCTCAGTGCCACAGGAATCATATACACCCTTCTTCCCCCATTCATTCGCCGGAGACACAGAAAAAGACTTCCTGTCAAGACACAGGCAAAGGCTCTGAAAACTTCACTGAACTGGCACAATAAATTGGGTACATGGTTGATCGGACTGCCCCTATTGCTATCTGTCACAGGCATGTGTCTGCGACCTCCATTAATGATACCTTTTGTTCTGGTCAATACCCGGCCTGTCCCCGGGAGTACACTCGATTCGGATAATCCCTGGCACGACAAGCTTCGCAGTATTCGTTGGGACGCATCCCGGAATGTCTGGCTGTTATCTTCGTCAATGGGATTCTACCGGATAAACGATTTACAACTTCCACCGGTTAAGTTAAAACAAACTCCACCGGTAAGCCCTATGGGAGTAAATGTATTTCATCCCCAAAGTCCGGACGAATGGCTGATCGGATCTTTCAGTGGCCTCTTCGTCTGGAATCCTTCCACCGGCACCGTCCTCGATTATTATACGGGACAACCTCCTGCAGCCGTTCACGGACGACCACTCGGCGGCAGTCTCGTCAACGGATTCACTGACGATTTAGTTACCCGTGAAGTAATCTTCGAATACGACAACGGAGCACGCAATAAAGAGAACAATTTAGTATTACCGGCAATGCCGGACCTTATAAAACAGCAACCCATGTCGTTATGGAATTTCTGTTTGGAACTTCATGTCGGTCGTTGTTATTCTCCATTCTTAGGTGTTTTTTCAGATCTATTCGTTTTTATTTCCGGCCTTCTGCTAACGTTAATCCTCATTTCGGGATATATCGTATATAAAAGACACCATAAACGAAGCAAAAAAATAAGGATGCATTAATGCATCCTTATTTTTTTGCTTATAGAACCCCCAAAAGCTAGTTATAGTTTTTCGGGAAGGTCAAAACGGAGGCAAAAAGAACGAAGAAAAATAAACGTAAATAACTGTATCACATAGGCATATCTTAACACTCGGAGATTTTCGCCTTGATTTATTTTGGGCTGTTTTGAGTAAATTTGTACCGCATTTGTAACGTGAACAGACGGACCGAGGGGTCTTTCTCTTTCACTCATGGGCACTCATAGACACCATGCAAAATGCTGGATTTTTGACGCAAATTTAACATCTATCAGCCGTATGGGAGCAAGACATAATTCTTCGGTTTCCGAGTGTAGGGAGATTCTGAAACAAGAATACCTAACCACCCTTGAAGCATCCACTTTGTTAAGGGTGAGCAAGCGCACTATTTTCAACCTTGTGAAGCGAGGCGAACTGCAAGCCATCAAGCTATCACATAGAATAACATTGATACCGATTGAAACATTATTAAGCATGGTAAATCAAAAAGAGTACAAACATATATCCGTCTTTGCCAAGGAGAGAAACAAATCGCCTAAAGTGAAAACGAAACCAAGCAAACCAAGAGCAAAGACAACGGCAGACGATTACAAACAATCCGTTAAAGGCTCATTTGTGGAGAACATCGAGGAAGAGGTTTACACTATGGCTGAAATCTGCTCAAAGTTCAATTACACCTATGGCAGATTCTATAATCTGAGAATGAGATACCATATCCCCTGCACCAAAGGGCAAGCAACCAAGTGCTTCCCGAAAGCCATCATAGACAGAGTGATGCAGGAAGAAGCCGAGAGATTGGGCAGACAGCAGACAGACCACTGGTACACTTGCTTTGATATTATGGAGCAGTTCGGTTTGGGTAAAACCCAAGTAAGAAGATTCGCTCTGACCTACAAAGTTCGTATCAAGAAGCGAGGACACACCAACCTCTACCTAAAAGCCGACTGGGATGCAGCAAGAGAAAAGGCAGCCAAGACCAGCGCAAGTGTAAAGGCAAAAAGAGCCACAAAAGTATGATAATATAAATAATTAAAATACAGATAGATATGACAAACTTATGTACCAAGGTGACAGTTCGTAAACGACCTATCAAGAATGGACAAGCAAGCCTATATCTTGACTTTTATCCTGCTATTCACAACCCTAAGACTGGAAGATTCACAAGGAGAGAATATTTGGGGATATACATCTATGAGAAGCCTACTGAAAAATTTGAGATTGAGTACAACAAGACCATGCTCCGCAATGCCGAGCTAATCAAGTGCAGGAGAACCGAATCCATCATAGCTGAAAATTTCGGATTCCTTGACCGCTCAAAGGGCAACGAGGACTTTTTGGAGTACTTCCGCAATACAGCTAACGACAGCGAAAGACATGCTAACTGGAAAGTGGCATATAGGCATTTTGAGGCTTATACTGGTGGCAGATGCACATTCAAAAACCTATCGGTGGAGTACTGCCAGGGATTCTTGAAATACTTGCTTCAAATTGCCACAAAGAACAACGGCACTATGATGGCTTCAACTGCTAACAACAACTTAGACAAGTTGAAATGTGTGCTTCGCAAGGCGCATGAAGATGGACTAATCAAAGAGAATATAGCCAACAAGCTAACCCATGCAAAGGAATTTACTCAACGAAGAGAATTTCTAAACATGGATGAGGTGAAACGATTAGCCGATGCAACTTGTGGCAATCAGATAGTAAAGAACGCAGCCCTCTTCTCTTGTCTTACTGGCTTGCGTATCTCTGACATTATCCTGCTAAAATGGAAAGACATTCAGATAGCATCCGATGGTGGCTGGTGTATGCATATTGTAACCAAGAAAACCCAAACCGAGGCTTTTCTGCCCATCAGTTTAGAGGCTCTTGAACTATGCGGAGAGCGCACCGATGGCGAGGTATTCAAAGGGCTAACACCAAACTTAGTCAGAGTGCACCTTCCCAAGTGGCTGGAAGAGGCTGGTATCACGAAGCACATCACATTTCATTGCTTCCGTCACACCTTTGCTACCCTGCAACTTGCGGCTGGTACTGACATATACACCATTTCCAAGATGCTGACCCACTCAAACCTAAGTACAACGCAAGTTTATGCCGATGTTGTCAATGGCTTGAAACGTAACGCATCCGAGCAAATTTCATTAAAAGACTAACTATATGGAAAATAATAACATTACTCAACCCACATTTGACCAGCTTCCCAAAGCGGTATCAGAGATTAACAGCAAGATGGACTACATTCTTCAAGAGCTGAAAGCCCTTGGAGCGAACAAGCAGGATGCTGTTCCAGACATGATGACACTTGAAGAGTGCGCCAAATTCCTTGGCAAGACCACATCAACCATTTACACCATGACATCCAAGAATGCAATACCGCATCATAAGGGTGGTAACAAACTCTACTTCTTCAAGCATGAGTTGATTGAGTGGCTAACCAAAAGACAGCAGACCTCTTCAACTGGCGAAACCATTGAAGAGAGGGCACTCGCTATTGCCACATCAAAGAAGCATAAACCTAAGTCATTCATAGACCAGCAGAAAGCCCAGCTTGCCATTCAGAGAGCTGCCGAAGCCGAAGCAAAGCAAACAGCTGCTATCCAATCATCCCTGCCCACTTTTGCCATTCATTGTGAGAAGCACACAAAGACCAATGCCGACATCTATGTGCTGAAATTTACCAACCCTCTGACTTCGGATCAACGCAATATCGTTGAACCATCCGTCAAGAGTTTTGGAGGCTACTGGAGCGGAATGTGGTCGGGCTATCTTTTTAACGATGCTTCTGCTGCTCACCAATGCGCTGATGCGATAAGACAAAATAAGGGAAAAGAAAAAGAAGAGCCAAGTATGGCAGATTGACAAAAGGGCTTGCCCTTGGTATAGCGCACTATAACTACTCGCTTCGCTTTGCGTAGTTGTGGGCTCTGCCGAGAGCGTTATGGCTTTGCCCTAACAACCCACAAAGGCTCTGCCCTTGACCCGCTCTCGCCGAGGGCGCAGAGTGACCCTCTCTGCACTCCGCTTAGGGATTTCGCTCCCTAAGAACCCCGAGCAGGAAGCGACTTCTCCCTGCACCCACCGCTTAAGGCATCGCCCTAAGAACCGACACCAGTATTCACCCATAAACCCATATCCAATGGCTAAGACAAGCGACCACATCAAACCATGCAACATAGGACAAAGCGAGGCGCATAACCAACGCACACAAGAGTATTTGTCCCATATCAACCGAGATAAACTCTACATCAGAAAAGACCTTATTGCCAGTAACGAATCATGGATAAGCCCAGCTATCAAAGGTATGACCCTGCAACAATACTATGATGATATTGCCAAAATGGTCAAGGAGAAAACTGGTCGCTCGATGCAGACAAAGGAGAAGAAGCGCATCGACAAAAAGACTGGCAAGACCAAGGTCATCAATGGCAGCTCTCCAATCAAAGAGAGTGTTGTGGTGTGCGATGAACGCACCACGTTAGCCGACATCATGCGCTATTGCGAAGAGTGCAAACGCAGGTGGGGAATCACAGCCATTCAGATATATCTGCACAAGGATGAGGGACACTATGAGGTCAAAGATGGTGTGGAAACATGGAAACCAAACTACCATGCACACATCATTTGGGACTGGATGAACCACGATACTGGCAAATCCTGCAAGTTAGGTCGTGAGGACATGAGCGCAATGCAGGATATTGTGGCTGAATCTCTTGATATGGAGAGAGGCACATCGAAGCTGGTTACCAACTCTGAACACCTTGAACGCAACGACTTCATTCTTGCCAAGCAACAGCGAGAAATGGAAAAGGCGCAGGATGAAAAAGCCAAAGCAGAGCAGGAACTTGCAATCATAGACAAGAAGAAGCAGGAACGAGAAGCCGAATCTGCAAACCTTGACAACACAACAAGGAGAAGCGAGAACAACTTGACAAAGAGAAAGGCTCATATCTCTTAGACAAGACCGCTCGTTTGTTCGGCTTCGGCAGTCAAGCCGAAAAGGATAAGAGGCTCAAAGAACTGGAGGCAAGTGTACCCAAGATGCAAGAACAGCTGAAAGCCAGTTTTAAGGCGCAAGTTGATGCTGCTACCGAGAAGAGGATAAAACCATTGACCGATGAAAACGAGGCTCTAAAATCAAAGAATATGGCTTTTACAAAGAAACTGAACTTAGCGCAAGTGTATAACGAAACGGCAGAGAGTGACAAAGCAAGGCTCAAACGAGAGATTGACCGCAAGAACCAGCTACTTCTTGGTATCGGTGAAATGCTGTACAAGACCTCAGAACTCATCAGAAAGGCTATAGATGCTCTTATTTCTTTTGCCCAGCGAGTATTCACCTCTAAATATGGGATTGACACCTATGCAGACAATCCACGCATGGATGAAACCGAGGCTATTGAGAAAGCCATCCGCAAGCACTCCCAAGGTCAAGCCCCCCATGTTGTGGGTGAATGGTTAGCCCTCACAGCTTCTAAGATCGGGAAGCTACCCGAACACGAAGCCGAGAGAGCAGAGCGCACCGCTTTTGATATTGCCCATCATCTTGACTATGATAGACAAGAGGTTTATGGGTTGAAGAGATAAAAATATTGGTATAAAAAGCCCTGATATTATGGATTAAATACCAGGGCTTTTATCTTATTTTATTCCTGCTGCAATCTTCAAGGCTTCTATTTCATGCTCTGCTTTCAAACGTAGGGTTTCAATGTGTACACGTTTTATTTCTGTTACAAATTTTCGAATATAATCTAAGTCCAATTGCCCCGTTGTAGTTATGGGCACACGAACTGACTGAGCATATAATTTTTTTTCAAAATCACGAACTAATTGAGCTTTCAAATATTCAGAATACATATTGAATATCGATATAAAGAATTGAGCAATATTTTCATCAAATCCTTCAAATTTAGGATGCAAGGATTTCGTGAACTGACCTGAATAATAATCACTCTTAATGTAAAAGAATTTCATCGCCATCATACCAACAGCAATAGAATTTCCTTTTATTAAATGCTCATTATCCTTAAATTCTACATACCCTAAAATTCCGTTATTATTAGTCGTTCTTGTGAAATAAGGGTATTCTCCATTCACAGTAAACTTATGCTCAGACTTATCTAGTTGAGGATTTCCTTTAATATCAAAGAAATCACTGACTTGTTTTTTTATAAATTTACCTCCAGCCTTTTTGAAATCACTTTCAAGTTTTTGAAATTGATTTTCAATCTCTGATTCATCAATAGATACTGATTCCTTATTGGACTTCCAATCTAAAAACGTTCCTATTGCATTTTGAAAATCTGTTATATCAGGATTAAATTCAAATTTACGATGCATATCATAAACCCAATCCTTTCCTTCTAAAGAAATTGTTTCCTTTTGGAAACAGCCTTCTAGATAATTTGTCGTAGGAACTCTGTCAAGAATAAAATCTATTGCTTCCTGATAACGTTCAGCTGCATGGTCTGTATCTCTTAACTTGATATTGGAACTTGCTTTTCTTCGGTTACTTCTTGTATATCCATCATTGGATAAGTCAATAAATTTTACCAATCCTTTAGGGTCATGTGGAGTCCCTATTTCAAACAGATATATAGCTGTTTGAACATTAGCCTTCCCTTTGAAGATGTCCGCCATTTTTATACTAGCTAATAGAGTACACTTTTCTAGTATATTTTTAGTATATGGCAAACCTTTTCCACTACCAGCATTTTCCTGAATCAAGATGGCAGCTCTACCATTTTGCATCCTTTCTAAAGCTTTTTCAACGAATATCATACCTTTTCCTTCAGCAGAATATGGTGGATTTAGAAGAAAAACATTAGCAGGGAATGGCTCGTTGATATGTTTGCCTTGTTCATAATTACCCGAATACTCTAATGAATTACGATGTATAATATTTGAAGAGCCATCACCCATCAATATCATATTCAAAACAGCCAGCATATAAATATCTGGTAGCTTTTCAACGCCTAGAAGCTGTTCCTGCTTAATTTGTAATATTTTATTTCTGCATTTTTCAGGGTCAGAAGATAATTTTTCTTCTGCATCTCTAATCATTTGTTTCATTGCAGAAATAAGGAAGCCTGCGCTACCAGTAGTATAGTCCCAAACATAAGAATCCTTATTCACTTTGCATAACTGAACCATCATATCGCAGACATATCTAGGTGTTAGTACAACATCATTTTGATTTCCATCTGCAACCTTTACCCAAGCATTTAAGGTATTAAAAAGTTTGCCAGTGAAATCGATATGATAACGTTGATTGAAATATGGCATTATGTTATGTGCTACATTGGCATATACTTTTTTCAATATACTTTCTCCATTAACAGCTACATGAAGATTCGAATCTAAAAATACGCTTCTTAAAGTCCTCATTATCATATCCTTTTTTTCTTGAGGCAAATTTCTCTCTGATAAAAAGGATTCAATCTTGTTAGAAATAACATATCCATCGTGCGTTTTTGTTCCTTGATCTCCACGTAATTCGGATATTTGTAGAGGAGCTACACGATTTTCTACACCAAGACCAGCCATAATCAAACCTGCAATGAGATTAACACGATAGTTTTCATTAATCTCGTGTACGTCATGCATTTCTTGATTGAGAGTTTTAAGATTATCTTCAATCTTATTTTCCCAAAGTTTATACCTTATATCTATTTCCTCTTGTGTTAATGACAAAGTATCGATACGTTCTAACAATTCAGAAAGATTTCCTGAACTTAAGAATGAAAGACTTGTATAGTCGCCTATTTTTTTAGGAACCATTAAATGTTTTGAGGCTAGATAATAAACCCCATATTCGGTAATTACCTTATTACCTTCTTTATATCCATTAATTCCTATCGCAATACTTTCATCATAAGATTCTGTATAAGTAATGATAGATTCAGCATAATGAATTGCACCGTTTACTGCATACTTCTTTATGTTGTTATACAACTTTTTACCAGTTTCATCTACGTTTGCTACTTCATTTGCTTCATTGAATTTGACTAAATCCCCTTTAGTCCCTTTAACTTCAATCATTACAGGGATATGACGCATTGAAGGAGTTTTTAACAACACCTGAATGTCAGGGAAATTATTACCACTGCCACCACCTTTGCTGGGAGCTTTTTTTAGTGCTTCCTTTATCTCATTTGTCAACACCTGAGTTTTGCCATAATACTCAACTCTATATTTATCGAGTTCTCTTTTAGCAAGGTCTTCAATTTGTTCTTCTATACTAGGCATATCTATTCTTCTTTATTTATCTACAAGTAAATCTTTGATGCTAACATTTAGTATACATGCAATCTTAGACAAAATTTCAAGTGTCGGTTGTTGACGATTGCAACAATAAGCATTGACTGTACTAAAACTCTTTTCTATTTGTTTTGCTAATTCAGTCTGAGACATATCTTTATCTGCTAAAACCGCCTTAATTCTATTTAATTTCATAGATTGTACTTTATATTTAGATGCAAAGATATACAATATTTTCCGCTAAATCGCCAATATTATACGATATTTGTTGATATAGCATATTTTTGATTTACCATGTTAAAAATTCAATAATCCTATCTCAATCTTACTTTTTGTACCTTAAATCTAACCACAATAAGGTAAGCTTCTATATTTCAATAGATTTCATAATTGGGATAGAATTAATAACGGTCATAACTAAAATTATTATAGATACAATAATTATCTTTTAGATAAAAGATGCAAGTGAAAATATTTGTGCATAAAAACAATATATATTCCACTCAGCAAGAGGATACAGCACAATAAATACCAATAACCATAATTCCGGCAATATAAATATCCGATGATAATTATAATTTGCGCAATCATATACACTAACGATACTACTACGTGCGGTATTCCCAATTCATTAGCCATTATCTGATATAAATGTTTCCGGTGAGGCAAACCAATATTTTCGTGAAGCATCAATCGATGAACGATCGTCAACACACTATCTACTCCATATACAGCAAGCAATATAAGCCAGCCAAAATTCTCTGTTTTGATAATTAAACTTCCGATCAGGAACAGGATTACAAAAGCTATACTGACCGAACCGACATCACCGGCAAAACATCTCGCTTGTTTGCGGAAATTAAAAAAATTAAAGACCAATACTGCGCAAAGCATAGTATAAATAAGGTCCGGTTCAACAAATGGGACATATATCCTATTTATGTAGGCCAATGCTATCAGAATGATCAATGAATATCCGCCTGTTATGCCATTAATGCCATCCATAAAGTTGTAAGCATTGATAATCCCAGTACAAATGATCAGGGCAACAAGGATCGTCCACCAAGGCAAGCTAAACAGTCCCCATTGATAAAACATCAAAGCCATTGCAGTAAAATGAAAGACCAGACGAAGTCCTTGCGAAGTAGAACGGATGTCATCTATAAAACTGATAAAGGTTATCAGACTCAAAGACAGCATAAACCATGGATATTCAAAGTGGTTTGTGAGAAAATAAGCCAACGCCCCAAAATAAAAGATGATCCCTCCACCACGCAGTGTAATCCGGGTATGTGAACTACGTTCGTTAGGCTTATCGATAATGTTACACTTATCCGCAATACGGAAATAAAAAAGTTCTGCCAAGAATAGCAGAACTAAGATTATTAGATAGTACATAAGTTATTTAGTTTCTTCAAATGAACGAATGGTCTTCATCAATCCTTCTTTAGCCGTTACAGGTAATTTATCAATGCCCAAAGCGGCCTTGATCTTAGCGTTGCTTACCACATAATTTTCCGTCAGTTTACGAAGTCTTTCCGTATTCAAAGGTAAATGCATCAAAGTACCCAGGCCGGCACATCCTTCCATAACCCTTTTGTTCATCTTCCAGATATGCGGCTTTTTTCCCATTGCTTCACACATGATGCCAATCAGCTCATTCGTTGAAAGAGCTTCATCATCTCCCATATGGTAGATGCCCGTAGACACATCCTGATTCAAAAGCCCCTCAATCACATAACAAAGGTTATCGATTGAAGTAAACGAACGGCGATTATCAAAATCGCCAAGAGGCCAAGGGATTCCTTTTTTCACTACATTATATAATAAATTCAGATTCCCTTTATTTCCCGGTCCGTGAATCATGCAGGGACGAAGAATATACACCTGTTTATTCTTGGGTATCCTCCCCTTCTCTTTCTCCAACCGCAAAGACCGATCTTCACTAATAGAAGCAGTTGGAAACATAAAATGATTTTTTATATATTCTTCCGCCTTAATCTTACTCTCCCCATAAGGACCAACCGGAGTCGGAATCACGTCTTCGGTAAGCACGTCTCCTACTACACTATCAGCAGCAGCTTTCACCGAACTAAAGAAAATGAATTTCTTGGCAGAAGACTCCAAAAAGAAGTCGAATATCTTTTGAGTCAGACCGGTATTGATGTCAAAATAGGACTGAGCGGCTGATTGGTTTTTCGTATCATGGGCCTTTCCGGCAAGATGAATAATGGCATCGAATTGGGGAAGAATTTGAAAAGGAAAAGATGTGGGTTCGAAGTCTTGCCAAGAAAAAGTAGTTACGACTCCCTCTTTAGCAGGAGAAACAATATCAAGCCCATAAAAGATACAATTCTCTTTTAAAGCTTCAACCAAGTTAGAACCCACAAAGCCATGAATCCCTGTTACTAATATATTCATCATTACTGTCCAATACACGTATATTCAAAACCCATATCATGCAGTTCTTTCTTATCATAAATATTCCTGCCATCGATAATCAAAGCACGATTCATCGTCTTTTTCAATACACCCCAGCTAGGCATACGAAACTCTTTCCACTCTGTAACCAGTAACAAGGCATCCGCATCAAGAACCGCATCATACATATCACTGGCATACTCTATGCTGTCCCCTATCCGCCGTTTACATTCTTCAACAGCAATAGGATCATAAGCTTTAACAAGACCGCCGCAAGACAATATCTTATCTATAAGAACCAGAGCAGGAGCCTCGCGCATGTCATCCGTTTCCGGTTTAAAAGACAGCCCCCACAACGCAATACACTTTCCCGAAAGATTTCCATCAAAATATCTGATCAACTTATTAAAAAGAATACTTTTCTGAGAATTATTAACTTCTTCAACAGCCTTAAGCACACGCATGGAATACCCATTCTTATCGGCCGTTTTTATCAGGGCTTTTACATCCTTAGGAAAACAAGAACCACCATATCCACAACCCGGATATAGGAATTTACTACCTATTCGGGAATCAGCACCGATCCCCTTACGGACCATATTTACATTTGCACCAACCAACTCACAAAGATTCGCAATATCGTTCATAAAACTAATACGAGTGGCCAACATAGAGTTTGCCGCATATTTTATCATCTCGGCAGAAGGGATATCAGTAAAGAGCAAACGATAATTATTCATCATGAACGGTTTATACAAACGCTCCATGATAGATTTGGCTCTCTCAGACTCAACTCCCACAACTACCCGATCCGGCTTCATGAAGTCATCAACGGCATCTCCCTCTTTCAGAAATTCAGGATTGGAGGCCACGTCAAATTCAAGATTCAAACCGCGTTTATCCAATTCACCCCGGATCGTAGCTTTCACCTGTTGCGCTGTGCCGACAGGAACAGTACTCTTCGTTACCACCAGTACATAATGGTTCATCGTTTTACCAATCGTACGGGCAACTTCAAGCACATACTTTAAATCCGCACTGCCATCTTCATCAGGAGGAGTACCAACTGCACTAAACACAACCTCAACATCATCCAAACATGAGGCTAAGGAAGTAGTGAACTTCAAACGCCCCGCATTGTAATTGCGGTGCACCATGTCTTCAAGTCCCGGCTCATAGATCGGAATTATGCCTTTTTTAAGATTATCAATTTTAGATTCAATCACATCAACGCATGTGACGTCTACTCCCATCTCAGAGAAACAGGTACCTGTAACCAAACCGACGTAACCTGTACCAACTATAGCAATCTTCATAATTATAGATTATAAAATTCTTTATACCAACTTATTGTTTCCTTAACGCCCGCCTCCAAGGACGTATTGGGTTGAAAACCGATTTCCCGCGAAAGAGAAGAAGTATCCGCATAGGTCTGATACACATCCCCAGGCTGCATCGGAAGATAGATCTTGTCAGCTTCCCTTCCGATTGACATTTCTATAGCACGTATAAAATCCATCAATTTTACAGGACGGGAATTACCAATATTATAAATCTTATAGGGAGCACAGGACATGCTTGGATCCGCAACCTCAGCATCCCAGCACTGATTCCCTTCCGGAATAGAATCAGCCACTCTCAAGACACCTTCCACAATGTCATCTATATATGTAAAATCACGAAGCATGTTGCCATTGTTAAAGACCTTGATGGGGCGACCATGCAAGATAGCATCCGCAAATAGAAAAGGAGACATATCCGGTCTACCCCAAGGACCATATACCGTGAAGAAACGAAGACCCGTAGAAGGTATATTATATAAATGGCTATAAGTATGTGCCATAAGTTCATTCGACTTCTTGGTTGCGGCATACAGACTCACCGGATGGGCTATGCCATCTTTCTCTGAAAAAGGGACCTGTCCATTCAAACCATATACACTACTGGAACTGGCATAAACCAAATGTTTCACCTGACTGTGACGACAACCCTCGAGAACATTCAGAAAACCGTCTATATTACTTTCAACATAAGCATATGGATTCTCAATGGAGTAGCGCACTCCCGCTTGTGCGGCCAAATTGATTACTACATCAAAATTTCCATTAGCAAACAGCATTTGCATAGCCTGCCTATCCTCGAGGTTCATCCGCACAAAACTAAATCGAGGATAAACATTACTCCGTGTGAACTTATACCATGACAGTTCAGATTGAGAAACACCTAAGCTCGAAAGGCGTCCATACTTTAAATTAATATCATAATACGAATTGATATTATCCAAACCCACAACTTCATCCCCACGTTGCAAAAGATGCTTACAAACATGCGAACCTATAAATCCGGCAGCACCGGTTACCAATAATTTCATAAAGTTCCAATAACTAATGTTCTATAAATATCCAAATGTTTCTTTATTACGTCATCAATAGAAAAGTCCTTCTCAGCCAGCTTCCGGGAATTACGCCCCATACTCTGTCTTACATCTTTATTTTCAAATAAAAAACTTAATCGGGAAGCCAACGTATCACTGTCTTTTATGGGAATCAGATATCCATTATAACCATCAATTACAGTCTCTTTACATCCGATCGAATTAGTAGTTATAATAGGCCGTCCTATAGCGGTTGCCTCAATCAAGGATTTAGGCAGTCCCTCCTTATAGTAAGAAGGGAAAGCGACAATATGGCAGTCCTTTAACAAATCCAAAACATCCGTCCGATAACCTAACCACTTGATATACTTCCCGTCACATACCGCTTGTAATTCACTTTCTTTTATTGCCATGGGATTATCATCAAGTCCGCCACACAATAAGAACTGAACCTTACCCTGGTATTGCTTCCTAAGTTTTATAGCGGAATCTGTCAGGATAAAGATACCTTTCTCTACAATCATACGAGCTGTTAACAGAACTTTGATCTTCCCCTCCTCCGGTTCAGGAGTATAATTATACTGTTTCAAGTCAACTCCGGACCCCTTAATTTTATAAGCTTGAGATTCCTTTATGATCTGATGTTTTAAAAACAATGACTTGTCTTCATCATTTTGAAAAATAACAGCGACATTATTACGATGATGAGAAAAACGAAGTACTTTAGGAAGTAATTTCGAAATAATAGACCGGTTTCCCTCTGAAAAAAATATACCTAAACCGCTAACAGCATTAACGATCCCATGGATATTAGCCAATTTCGCAGCCAAAGTACCCCAAAGAATCGTTTTCAAACCGACATGATGCACAATATCCGGATTCTCACGACGATAAAGATGGTAAAGGAACCAACAAGTATGCAGTTCCTCTAACAGGTTTTGTCCCGAACGATTCATGGGTAAATCAATCACCTTAAGGCCAAGTGCCTCAATATCTTTCTTTTTTCCGGTATCCTTGGTTACGATAGTGACATTGTAACCAGACTTTTGAGCAGTTAGTGCAATATCTTTGCGATGAGAGAGAAAAAACCAATCAACGTTAACTACGATGAAAAGGTTATACATAAAGAAGTATTATTTATTAGAGTATAACATATTATATTTCATAGCTGTAATATTTATATCATATAGCTTAGAACGTTGAAAACACTTACATGATATTTTATGATAATAATCCTCACTATTTAATAACAAATTAATTTTATAAACAAAATCATATCTATCACCATGTTTAAATAACAAGCCTGCATTTTCAACAACTTGTCTCAATCCTTCTACATCAGAAGCAACAATAGGCTTCCCTGCAGCCATAAACTCAACTGCTGTTAAACCGAATCCTTCCCAATGAGATGATTGTATACCTATTAAGCAAGAAGAAATTAATTGAGGAATATCATTTCTGTTTCCTAAAAAATGAACTCTAGACTCCAAATGCTTTTCTTTTACTAACGATTCATTAACATTACGAGTCTCTCCATCTCCAACTAAATATAAATGTATATCATCACGTAAAAGTTCCATTGCAGAAATTATAGTAGAATGATCTTTAGCTTTTGTAAACCTAGAAATCATAAGTAAATTAATGCTAGTTTTTGGTAATATAGACTCATATGATTTTCTAAATTTCTGTAAATCAATCCCATTTTCAACAACAATAAATTTAGATATTTTATTAAGATCTAACCATTGAAGTAAATTTATTTCCGTTTGATTACTTATAGAAATTATTTTATCATATGATCTATATACTTTTTGCTCTATAAATCTTAAATATTTTTTATTTCTTCTTTTATTACTGGTCGAATGCTCTGTATAAAAAAATCGACATCGTGTAAATTTTTGAACTAAAGCCCCCCAATATAAAGAAGGAAAAAGATGAATATGTATTATATCAAATTTTCTAACAATAAAAAACAAACGAACAAAAATCCACGGATTATATATACAATTAACATTCAAAGAATTAATAATAATTCCTTTTTCTTTAATATATTGTTCAAATATTGTATCTGTATTTTTAAAAACAAGTAGCGAAACTAAATTTTCTTTTGCAACTAATGGGAGTAAATCTGAAAGTAAACGCTGTGCTCCCCCTACTTCAAGAGAAGAAATTACATGTAATATTTTCATAATTAACTAACCGTTCTTCAAGATTCTACGAAAATTCTTTTTTAAAATAGTTGCCATGTTCAAAACAACAAACTTTCCCCACAAATAGTAATAATAATAATATCTTTTAAATAAAGAATAATCATAATACCGATTATTTTTCAAAACTCTTTCAACTTCCATTTCTATTTTCCCTGAAGCTGTAATAGATTCGTCATGAATTCTAAATGCTAATATCTTCATACTATAATGACAAAATATCCCCTTACAAAAAGCTCTCAAAATATAATCATAATCAGCCGCTGCAGAAAATGTATCATCAGCATACCCTCCCAAAGAATCAATTAATTCTTTTTTTATAAATATACTCTCATGACCAACAAAAGTTAATTTACGAGAAAACAAAAGTTGCTTATAGTTTACATCAAATCGATATACACTTGACAATTTTTCACCTTGTGAATTAACCTTTATCATATCAAAATACACTCCATCATATGCTTTTTTTTCCAAAAGACATTTTGAAACATCATCTAATACATTATCATGGATATAATAATCATCTGAATTTAAAACGGCGATATAGTCTCCAGTAGCCAAACGCATTCCCTTATTAATAGCATCATACATATTCCTATCTGGCTCAGAAATAAAATATGATATAAATTTTTTATATTTATCTATTATTTTAATAGTATTATCTTTGGACCCACCATCAATTAAAATATATTCAATATTTGAATAATGCTGATTAATAACACTTAAAATAGTTTGTTCAATATACTTTTCACTATTATATGTAACAGTTATTATTGATAACTTTATCATAAACTTTTGAACGACTTAATATTGTAAAAAAAGATTCAACGAAAAAAAGAATAAAAAAATTCCCTAATAACAATGGCTCAGACATCAGAGAAATAATTATTACAAAGAAAAACAATCTCCTATTTAAAAATATATTTTGTCGATACAATATACATAAGTAAACAACAGACATTGGAAGGCCACATTGAATTAACAACATGAGCAAAGAGTTAGTGTTTCCACGTTCATAAATCATATCCCCATCATAAATATTCAAATTCGCATATTTAGATAGATTAGTCATCGTCTGTACTTTTTTATATACTTCCATATCAAAACCAATTCCACAAATAGGATGTTGAATAACCATTTCAATGGCGTTCACCATATCATACATACGTAGTTGATATGACAAAGTATCTTTTTTCTCTCCCAAATTATTTGCAAAAGCTAAAACTAAAGGAATCATCAGAATAAAGAAAAAAAGACTTAACAAGAAAAATTTTATAGAAAAATGCGTATGAATACTAAAATAATAGGAGATATATAATATTAGTAATAATCCTAGCCCAGTAGTAGACATAGTTGACACAACTATTAAAGCGGGAAAAAGAGATTTCTTAAATGACTTTTTTTCAAATAAGTTATAAAAAACAAGTATATTCATATATATTTGCAAAATACCAGGTTCCCAAAACACTCCCTGATTTCTATAAATATTTATACCGAAAACATCTCTCAATGAAGAGTAAAAAAATAAATTATAAAAAGTTTTACCATTCAATTCTTCAGTAGGAATTGAAACCAAATAATTTTCAATGAATGGAAAAATTAAAAAAGAAATTACAGAATGAAAAGCCAAAACATACAAACAGAAAATAATATCACGCTTTAAATCAAACCGTGTATTTTTATAATATAAAATCAACAAAAAAGTAGATACTATTCTTAAAAAGAATTTAATATAAAACCATATAGAGTTACCTGACTCACCTAATAGATAATTCAACAATAAAACTATAGAAACACATAATATTCCGACTAAAATCAATTTCATTGAAAAGCGACTTACAATCGGAGCATTAGCCCAAAATGCCAAAGATAATATTACAATAAAAAGTGGAGATAAAATATTACCATACATTTGATGATAAACACTTCCACTAGTAAAGATAGTCAATATTACTATAATATAATTTAAATATTTCCCCAATTTTATATTTATTTTGTAAGTATAAATGTATACACCAATACAAAAACAGAAAGAAACAAAGAAACTGCAAATCTAAGCCATGCGACACTTTCTAATGTCAAAAATTTATCTCTAAAAAGGAATAATACTCCCCAAAAAAGAAGGAGAGAAATACATACAAAGATCAAATATAAAATATTCTTTCTTAGTGTACCAAAAATAACAGATGGTCCCATAGAAATAAATGTTATTCCTGTCAATATATTTATTTTAGCACTAGATATTCCATCACTATATAATGGTAAAAATGTATAAACCAATGGTGGTAAACAGATGTATGCTATTATAGAAATAGGAATTATAATAGCTGTAAATAACAATACTGATTTAACCCAAAATGGTCTTAATGAGTTAGCCGCTTCTTTTTGTCCAAAAATAGAAGCCGCCTTAGGATACAAAAGAGTATTTAATAGAGTAGGAATAACAGTTAATGCACTTATTAGTAATCTAGAGAGAGTATATTCACCCATATTTTGTTTACCCAAATACGCTGCTATGTAAGTCTGATCTGCGATTGTAAATAAACTCCAGATATATCCTCCTAGTAATAATGGAAAACCTGTTTGAACCAATTCAATATATGCCTCCTTACTTTGTTCCCTTTTAAAGAAAAATGGAGAATATCTTCGTCTTAAAAAAAAACCAATAACATATTTATTTGCATCTGCAAATAACTTTCCCCAAATGCCCCAAAAAACAGTGGATAACGAAAATAATAAATAACTAATATTTTCCCCTAAAACAATTTTCCCTAAAGTAGAAAATTCTTGACTACTCTTGAAAGTTACATCATAATGTGAATTTCTTGGTAGAAATATCATAATTACTAGTAAAAGAAAGTAGCTTCCATAAATTACATTAGAAGGTGAAGATAACCCATCCCACATATTCCACCCTAATACCACACAAATAATAGATACAGAAATAATCGAAACTACTTTTGAAGTAATAAATGAAGTGTCAACCATTGACTGAACCTTATAATTTTTACCTTTAGATTTATAAAATGAAATATTTCTATTCAATCCATTAAAAACTCCTAATTGTATAAAACTTAAATAATTAACAATTAGCAACACGCTATTAATCACTCCCATCTCGTAAGGAGGAATATATTTGGCATTTATTAATCCAACAACAAAGCCAACAAAGGGTGTAATAAAACCAGATGAGAGAAATATTAATTCACTCTTATACCTAAAAAATAACTTAAGACTCATTCTCTGATTTTGGAATCACATATTTACAGGAAGATATATAGGAACACAAATAAATTGATATATTGAATATAAGCTTAAAAATAAATTTACTATTACACACTCTCAAATAAGGATATAATTTTATTTTCCATTTAAATATTTTTATATATGATGGATTATAGTCCAATTTTGTTTGATGAATAATATTAGGTCTAAAAGATCTATCCAAAAAATAATAGCCCATTACTAATGTATTTTGTTTATCCGCAAAAGGCTTCAAATTTTCATCATCTATAAGAGTCCATAATTCATTTTTTGATTTAGGAATATAACATACATTCATATAATAATAAAAACTGCCTGATAATAAAATAACGGGTTTTCCCCAATAACTAGACTCCAACCCCATTGTTGAGCCAAAAACTATAACTTTCTCAGCATTATCCATTATATCATAAGTACTAATATCACTATCAGCACCAATCACAGTTATATTAGGATATTTTAAACTCAAATCATATAGTAATAAATGATATTGATAATGTACATTTTTTAAATTAGGATGAACCCTCAAATAAAAATGAACTGTCTGATTTTCTTTATAATGTTCAAGAATGCCTCTTATACCATCTATCTGGGATTTATATAAAGAAAGATTATCGAAATCTCTATCAACAGCTATAAATTCATCTTCAGAGCTATTGAAGATAGCTATATTTCTTTTAGTATCATCCCAATCTATCGGTAACTTCCCTTTAATTTGATTCTCAATATATACTTTATCACCAGCAATAATACCATTACGACGCTTCTCAAAAAAAGATTTTGCTTTTTCTTTTTTTATGCGATCACAATCTTTAGAATTATTCCAACATTCAAAAGCATAATTCGTATTTATAATTAAATTATGAGGTAACGCATTCTCAAAATACAACTTAATAAACTTTTCTTCACGACCTCCGTCAAATTCATATGTACGAACAGTTATGTTATTTCCAATGCATAAATCATACAGAGGTCTATTTTCAAAAAATCGTCCATTGAAAAGACAAACTAAATCCGGCTTTTCAAAATCAATCAATTTCTGAAAAGTATCAATGAGACTAACTTCCTGCTCTAAAATAGAATTAAAATATGCATAAAAGATATCATCTATTTTAGGATTTATATTTCTTGTTACAGTCACATATGAAGAAATAGCTGCATACCCTATCAATCCACCTTTATAATCAATTTTTTTAATATCATCTAGAGATTTATATCTATCAAACTTTACACTCTGTTTCTTTGTATAATAGCTAGAAAGTTTTTTTTGAATTACCGAGGCTCTCAAATTACGTAATCCAATGTAATTAGTTTGATTACAAATGTAACATAGCCCTCGATTACCCGATGGATTTTTCAAACATACATCGTTATATCTGGAACAAGTAACAAAGACAACACTATCACCTTGATCTGCAAATCGGTTAGCTTCATCAAGTAAAATTCCAAAGTGAGGATTTAAAATAGAACTTGTACTATAAAAAACAACTTTCATATCCTTATTCAAAAATATCAAATGTTACACGATCCCCTTTGCTCACTTGTCTCTTCATTTTACGCCCAATTAATTCTTTTATATATTTGGGATGTAATCCATATCCGGGTCTTACAGAACGAACATTCTCTTCTGTTATAATATCACCCACTTTCATGTCTTCAGCAACATATAATGAACGACAAAATTCCCTCCCAGATTTCATTTTGTCTGTCAATTCATAAGAAACCACACCAATTGACTGCTCAGCTATACGAATATCTTCCACCATTCGGCCAAAATGCTTTTCATCCATGGAGAAAGATGCGTCAGGACCACCTATAGAAGCATCTATTATAAAGTGCTTTTCAAGCATAACTGCACCATACGAAACTGCAACGATTGGTGCTAGGCTTCCAATCGTATGATCAGACAGTCCCGCCTTCACTCCAAAACGCTCTGATAAATCTTTGATCATACATAAATTGGCTTCTTTTATAGGGGCCGGATACGATGAAGTACATTTCAATAAAGTGATATCATTATTACCTACAGCACGACAAGTTTCCACGGCCAGTTGGATGTCCTCCTGCATAGCAATCCCTGTAGAAATAACAATAGGTTTCATTGTTCGGGCAGCATATTCTATCAGAGGTATATCTGTTATTTCAAAAGATGCTATCTTATAAATAGGATTATTCAAGCCTTCAAGAAAATTAACAGCTGTTTTATCAAACGGAGAAGAGAAACAAACCAGTCCCTCTTCTTGGGCAACATGGAAAAGTTCTTCATGCCATTCCCAAGGAGTATAAGCTCGTTTATAAAGATCATACAGATAACCACCGTCCCAGATAGTTCCTTGTTTTATCTTAAAATCTTCACTCTTACAATCTAACGTAATAGTATCTGCTGTATAAGTCTGTAGCTTAATGGCATCAGCTCCAGCACGTTTTGCAGCTTTAATAGTCTCTATTGCAACTTGCTTATTTCCATTATGATTGGCTGACATCTCAGCCACTATGAAACATTTACTCATATTTTCTATTTTATTTTATCTAAAATCGACTCTAATTCCGCCAAAGTATCCGTACTAAAAATAATGTAACCTAAACGGTCCAGAGAACTCTTTATTAACGTTTTTGAATAAGGACGGATATCATACCGACTGATATGGGCATCATGTGATTCTATAAATTCCACGCAACGAGTATAATTCTGTGGATTCAAAAACTGCACACAGGAATAGCGAGACCTCTTTTTAGTGACATCGATCGTTTCACCCAACGATATTTTAACTAAATTCCCAAGCATATCTACACCGGTCGAAAGAGGAACTAAATCCGATGTTATATAGTCTCCCCCCAAACGGCATGCAATCTCTATGATGAAAGCTCCTCCGGAATTTAACTTTACTTCTGTATGTGACGGGCAATTATCTAAGCCTATAATATTTATAGCCTTTATAACCTCTGCGGCAATAATTCCATATTCATCAGCAGTTATACGGGCTGGTTCAATATGTGTATCTTCTACAAAAAAGCCTTCATCCTCACCTATTATTAGCTTTTCCGTAACAGCTATAATGGAAGTTCTTCCTTTTTGAGTAAATGTTTCCACACTAAATTCACGCCCATCAATAAAATCCTCAATCAGAACCTGTCCTTTTCTTGAATAGCTCAAAGCTAAATCAAAAGCATCTTTCAATTGTGCCAAACTATCTACACGCTGAACCCCACGACTAGCTGATGAATCGACAGGTTTTACCACATAAGGAAATTCTTGATATAAGGACAAATCAGTTTGTTGATCGCATAAATAAAAAGCAGGAGTATGAACACCACTCCTCAAAAAGAGTTCTCGCTGCAAGTATTTATTCGTACAAATTTTAGCTACATCTTCAGACATTGCTGTTAGATGTAGTTTTTTAGATATTGATGCAACGACATTTACAGGATAATCTGAGGTTGTTAAGACTCCATCAAGATTATCTTTTTCAGCATATTCCATGAGTTTCTCAATATCCAGTGTACTTATAATCAACTGTTCATCAGAAAACTCAAAACCTGGAGCATTAGAATCCATATCGGCAACAATTGCCAAAGCTCCCATTTGTCTTGTTTTAACTATAATAGGGATTTGCATCTCTCCCGCTCCCAGTATTAAAACTTTTTTCATAATAAGGAAGAAAATATATTCATTATTTCACTTTTACAATCAGAATACTTAATTACATATGGATTCAGTTTTCCTCCACCGGCAAATAAAGAAATTATTTTTGCTTCAAAATCATTTTGTTTCAAATCTCCCAACGGATAAATAGCATTTATTTGGCACAGATATTCATATAAAGCAATTTGATTATTAACATAATAGCCGGAAGCAACAGGTATTCCTATAGCAAAGGCTTCTAAACACATGGTGCTTGCTGATAAAAAAGCAGCATCACTATTTTGATATAAATAAACTAATTCGGAGGCACTAATTCCAATATGAATATTTATAGAACTATTCTGAAAGAAGCGAGAATCTATCACAACTTGATTTCCAGTAACTACATTTATAGAAATAGGGAATTGAACTAGAACATCTAATAAACGATTCATTAAATGACAAGGATCTGCCCCTCCTAAACTCAATACAATATTTTGTAAACTATCATGTCCTTGCCAACTATTCCCATTCAAGAATGGAGAACGTAAGAAAGCCCATTCCAGCCCAATATATAATTGAGTATATGGTTCTAAAGAAAACAAAGAAGACTTTACAGGATCTGGACAAAATATAACATCAGCCCAATAATGTTTGTCATGCATTTCATCAATGCAAACCAAAAAGCAACCTTTATCCTTGATCGTTTTTTGGTATTCAGATGTAAAGTAATAATTATCTAAAACAACAATTTCATTTCCAGATAGAAGAGACAAAAACTCAGTCCAATGATTTTTCTCAGACAACACTATAGCAGGACAAATCTTACTAATTTCTTCCCTTTGATATTCTGTTGGATTGACTGTAGCGAAATAACAATTATAGCTATTACACAATAAATCTGCTAGAGCTAATGTCCGAATAAAATGACCATACCCTATTTGAGCATTAGCATCAGCACGAAAATAAATATTAGGAATTTTCATTCCTTAATAATTTAAATTTCATTTCTGCAAGAATCCAATCTGTAAAGGTATCTAAATCTTGTACCTCCAGCTCACTCAATATTACTGCACCTGTATTTTCTCCCCAAAAATCATTATATTTTAAGAAAGCATCCACCGTAGCAATATAAAATTGTCCTGCATCATGATATACAACTTCTAAATCTTGAGAACGGGTATTCAAGTATTCAGGCCATAACATCATCACTCTTTCACTTTTAATAGATAACGAACGTTGGATAGGATAAGAATATTGAACTAACGTAAACGCTGAATCAAATTTCTTACTATTAATAAGTTCCATAGCCTCTATTAGTTTTACTGAAGAGATAAATGGGGCTGTCGCATATATACAGCAAACCGAATCATACATTTTTCCTAATTTCTCATAATTATACAAAACTTCTTTTATCACATCAGAAGTTGTAGCATAATCATCAGCAGCCCTTTTTGACCGCATAAATGGAACATTAGCCCCATATTGTTTTGCCACTTCAGCTATTTCTTCATCATCTGTCGAAACCATTACCTCATCGAATATGCCTGACTGTAATGCCGCCTCAATGGAATAAGCAATAATGGGCTTACCCATAAAAGGCTTAATATTTTTCCGAGGAATACGTTTACTACCTCCCCTTGCAGGAATTATTGCCAAATTTTTCATTTTCTCACAAATTCTATCACTTTATGAATCACATATTCCTGTTCTTCATCTGTCAAAGTTGGATACATAGGCAAACTTAAACAATGCTCATAATATTCTTCAACAACAGGCAAGCTTCCCTTTTTATTTCCGAATTGCTGATAATAAGGCATCAAATGCAAAGGAGCATAATGGACCTGTGCATAGATATTATTATCATGCAAATAGTTATATAATCCCAAACGATCTGCCACTTGGATAATATAAAGGTGATAAGCGTGGAAAATGTCACGATCCACATGAGGTGTACAAATACCTTCTAGCTGGGAAAAAGCCTCAGTATAGCGTTGAGCTATCTCCTGACGACGTGCTAGACCTGAATCAGCACGCTTCAGTTGAGAAATGCCTAAAGCGGCCTGAAAATCAGTGAGCCGATAATTATAACCTAATTCTTGCATCTCATAATACCAACCACCATGATGCTCTTGAAGTAAATCAGGATTTTTTGTAATGCCATGCGTACGGTAAAGACACAGTCGGTCATATAACTCTTTGTTATTAGTAGTCACCATCCCCCCTTCACCCGTAGCAATATGTTTTACAGGATGGAATGAGAAAACTGAAACATCGGCAAAAGAACCATTCCCACAATACTGTTTCTGCCCATTACCATCTACAAAATATCCACCCGGAGCATGACAAGCATCCTCTATGATCCAGAGCCCATACTCATCTGCTAACCTGCGAAAAGCCTCCATCTGCAAAGGATACCCGGCGAAATCGACCGGAATAATTCCCTTATAAGTCCCTTTGGGAGACAATTGAAGTAAAGATTCAAGTTTGTGAATATCCATAAGATAAGTATCCTTATCAATATCACAGAAAACAACCTCACCACCACAGTAACGAATGCAATTAGCACTCGCCGCAAAAGTCATGGGAGTAACAATTACTTTATCACCGGGACGGACATCCAATGCAGTAGCCGATAAATGGAGACCTGAAGTAGCATTATTTACGGCCACAGCATATTTGGCACCTACATATTCTGCGAAAGCTGCCTCAAACTCCTTAATCTTAGGTCCTTGAGTCAAATAATCAGATTTCAAGGTTTCAATAACAGCCTGTATATCCCCGTCTGTTATACACTGGCGACCATAAGGAATAGGTTTACTGATCATTTGACTTCAAAATTTGGATCCACATATTTCTTTATATTTTCACGCATGCTCTCCACCGTTTCCCATTCCTCGTTTTTATCCGAACTGTAATGGAAATCACCGGGAACAGCAACGGCATGATGATGGTGGATATAATCCTCTTTACTATAATTAAACGACACTGAGGGAAGTATCGCATAATAACGGCCTAAGTCAATAGTATTCAAGGCGTCCGTTGCCGTAATCATTTCTTCATGGAGTTTTTCACCCGGACGAATACCAACTTCAACCAAAGGAAGGTTGGGAGCAATAGCCTTGGCTACATCCACAATGTGGTAGGAAGGGATTTTAGGGATGAATATTTCACCGCCTAAATGATGTCCGATAGCAAACATCACCAAATCCACACCGGCCTGAAGAGAAATATTAAAGCGGGTCATTTTCATATCGGTTATAGGTAATTCTGTTGCTCCATTATCTCTTTTGCTTATAAAAAAGGGAATAACAGAACCACGTGAACCCATTACATTACCATAACGAACGACTGAAAACTTAATATCTTTTGCACCTTTTATATTATTCGCAGAAACAAACAACTTATCAGATGTAAGTTTAGTAGCACCGTACAGATTAATAGGAGCGCAAGCTTTATCCGTAGAAAGAGCTACAACATGCTTAACGCCTGTTTGCAATGCTGCATTTATTACATTCTGAGCGCCATGAACATTCGTTTTAATACATTCTTCCGGATTATATTCCGCTGTATCAACTTGCTTGATCGCAGCCGCATGAATAATCACGTCAATACCTTCACAAGCACGCTTCAAGCGTTCACCATCACGAACATCACCTATAAAAAAGCGGAGTTGGGGATATTTAGATTCCGGATATTTTTGTTTAAGTTCAAATTGCTTCAATTCATCACGAGAATAGATGACAATTCTTGTAACATGCGGATAATCCCGAAGGATTGTTTCCACAAACTTCTTACCGAAAGAACCTGTTCCACCGGTAATTAAAACTGACTTATTATTTAACATGTCAAATGTTTATATGTAAGATTAATTATTTTTCATTATTCTCTCTATGTTTTTCTTAGCTTCTCTTATCAGTTCCTCATCTCCCGTCTGCTCAAAGCACTCCAGCAGCAACTGACATTTCAATACAGAGGCTGGTAGTTTTTCTAAAACAGTCATTGAACGATCCAATAATTCTTGAATAACCTGTTCATTCTCAGAGGAGAAATTAAACAGCATGGTATCGTAACCTTTGAACAAAGTAACAAGTATTTCCGCCTCTTCTTCGGGAGATTCCCCTTTCTGAAGAAGAAGATCGGCACACAAGTTACGGAGTTCTTGATTTAACGCAGTAAGTTCATTCACATAGACAGGAGTACCGTCCTCGCCATACTCCAAGAGTTTCTTCACTACGGAGGACACAGAATTACACAGAGAATTTTTCATTTTAAAAAGGAATGAATTATGATTCGTCGATTCTTTTCGGTTTTTATTTGTATAGAAGAGTAATAATATCCAATAGAATTGTATCTAACGACGTAACGAGGCATTACATATATTGTTATCACCCGTTACATATATTGTTATCGCCATTACATATAATGGTATTTTCTTTACATATATACTTTTTATTTCTCTTTCCGGACGTAGCTAGCCGGAATTGTAACCATAGCGCTACCGAACATATCGATACGTACTAAAATATGATATTTATTATTGTAGCGGACTAATTCTCCCCGCAAGCCTTGTAAATCGCCCTTGGCAACTACTACACGAGTACCTTTGGGAATGGACTCTCCTGTCAGGATCACCTGATCCTGGGAGTAATCGAGCATATAGCGAAAATCAGCCATTTGCGCATCAGGAATACAGGTAGGAGCCCCGGTGGAACGATCACGAAGGAAATCGTATACATTCAGTGTACTTCGGACGGCGGCCATTTCTTGACGGGAGATATGAACGAAAACCATACGGGGCAACAAAAGGCGCTCACGCTCAATGCGTTTTCCTTCACGCTCTATGACACGGTTTTGTACAGGAAGAAAGGTATCTACCTCCTGCAATTGAAAATAATCCCGAACTTTACGTTCTGAGTTAGTTCGTGTCAGTACGACATACCAATGTTTATCGCTATCTGTTGTCTCCAAGACTACGTTCGTAAGAAAAAGTTTCAGCAATGACTAAGGATGAAAATTTGTTAAAAACAGGAATGTTCAAAAAACATGCCTTATTTTCAGCAATTTACAAATTAAGTTTTATGATAATCGGGTACAGAAAAAGTATTCGCACCGGATTTGAATACTATCCGATACGTTAAATTATTTTATTCTAAACATATATCGGACATAAAGAAAAGTATATTTGTCCGCCTATATATTTACGGGTGCAAAGGTAAAACCTTCTTTTGAGTCTCCAAAACTTTTCACAGGTTATTTTCATCATAGGAAGTTATATAACTGAATATCAAAGATATAATTTATCTCTTTGCAAATAAGGAAAGCAGCAATATACATAATACTAATGTGGCTCATAAAAGAATGTGGAAATAAGTGGAGAGGCAGGCTATGGAGAGTCTTAACGGTAACTTGATAAACAGACAACTACGCACATCTTGAATGTAAGAGAAGAATTTTACGGCAGAACGCATCTAGAATATAAGCAATTGATTATCAAACAATAATATCTTAATAAGAGAACTGTAGGAAGTTAACATTAACAGTACGTTAATATTAACTTCGTAATTGCAAGATATTAATTCTTTAGAGATACGAAGTTAATAAGCTATTGATAAGGAGGGAAAGCACTTTTACGGGCATTAACATTGTTAACGTATTCGTTGGTAAGAGCGTCCCGGCATTGGTTACAACCGCACAGTTTGCCGATGGCTTACCAGGCACAGTTCTTCTTTCTTCGTCCGGAATATGGCCGTGTCGGTAAAACCACTTTTGGAAAGAATCGCCTTCAGTTCATCACAGGAATGAATCTCCATCCCTTCAACAAGTCCCGTCCAAGCCTTATTGGCAGGATCGCTTATCTCACAACAGATAAGAAACGATCCACCGGGCTTTAACACACGCGCCACTTCCGTAAAAGCATGCTGCAGGTTACCCCAGAAGTAGACAGTCTCGAAAGCAGTGACCGCATCGAACGCATAATCAGGATAGGGAAGTCGGTGGACTCCTCCCTGCTCGATAAAGCAGCGTGTACCGAGATACTTTTTATTTTTTTTACGCGCAAAGGTGACACTCTCCGGTGAAATATCTATGCCATACGCTTTCCCTTGCGGGCAACGTTGCAATATCTGTAGCAAATTGGCACCACCACCGCAACCGATGTCGAGTACACTCCATTCCGGTTGCCATTGCAAGCATGACATTCCCCATTGCGCCAATGATGCATGTCCTGTATTCATCCCCCAAAGTATCATTCTTCCGAAAAAACCTTCAGGCTTCCGGAAATTCTGTAAGATCCTGCTTACAAAGCCTCTCTTATTCATTTGTCTGCTGATTTAATATTTCAGGCAAAAGTACAGTTTCTGCCCAAACAGGCAATACCCAGAAATAGGGAATTTATTTCCTAAAAGATATTTGCAGGTATGCATCTGCTTCCCGTTAAAATGATGACGAACAGATGCCCGGAGGTGCGATGCTCTTTTCGTTTTCGTTTCATAAATATTACATAAACATTACAACATAACAGATTCATTATCAATATCTATTAATAATAAACATTCATATATTCAGTAACAGGTCTGTAACACTACCCTCCTATTTTTGCACCGGAAAACAACAAGCAGATGTTATGAACAATGTACAGCAAGTAAAAACTTATTCGCAGAGAAAAATTTCTGATTTCCTTTTCATTCTTTGGGCAGGCGGAGCAGCGCTGCTCTCCTATTCATTGGTATATGCACTGAGAAAGCCTTACACAGCAGCCGGATTTGACGGACTTGAAGCGTTTGGAATGGACTACAAAGTGGTAGTTACCATCGCGCAAATATTAGGATATGTACTTTCTAAATTCATCGGAATTAAATTAATCTCCGAATTAAAACGGGAAAACCGGATGAAGTTTATTCTGATCTCCATAATTCTGGCTGAAGCTTCGTTAATATTGTTCGGACTGTTGCCCGCACCTTATAATACAGGAGCCATGTTTCTGAACGGACTTTCACTGGGATGTATGTGGGGAATCATTTTTAGCTTTATCGAGGGAAGACGAATGACGGACATTCTTGCCAGCTTACTCGGAGTCAGTATGGTCATCAGCTCGGGTACCGCCAAGTCGGCCGGTTTGTATGTCATGGACACTTTGAACATCAGCGAATTCTGGATGCCTGCCCTGATAGGCGGAGTTGCCCTTCCTCTACTTGCCTTGTTGGGATATGCACTCAACCGGCTTCCACAGCCAACAGCCGAAGACATTGCCATGAAATCGAAACGGGAAACACTGAACGGCAAGCAACGATGGGAGCTATTTAAGAATTTCATGCCTTTCCTCACTCTGCTCTTTATAGCCAATGTGGTACTGACTATCTTGAGAGATATAAAGGAGGACTTCCTGGTAAAAATTATCGATGTCTCTCAATACTCTTCGTGGATGTTTGCACAGGTAGACAGCGTAGTAACCCTCATTATTCTGATAATTTTCGGATTAATGGTGTTCGTCAGAAGCAACTTGAAAGCACTGTCGATATTACTGGGATTGATCATTGCCAGCATGGTAGTGATGGCAGTCGTTTCGTTTGGTTACGAACAATTGCAGCTGAACGCCATCGTCTGGCTATTCATCCAGAGCCTGTGTCTCTATCTGGCTTTTCTCACTTTCCAGACTATCTTCTTCGACCGTTTTATCGCTTGCTTCAAAATTCGAGGTAACGTGGGTTTCTTCATTGCTATGAATGATTTTCTGGGCTATACGGGAACAGTCATAGTATTGGCTGTCAAAGAATTCTTTTCACCGGACATTAACTGGACAGCTTTCTACAATCTGATGGCAGGATATGTGGGAATAATCTGTTTCGTTGCTTTTGTATGCTCTTTCATCTACCTGCACCAACGCTACCGCAGGGAGAATTACGGAAAGACAGGGGTATTCAGAAAAAAAGAAGAAGAAAAAGAAGTTCCCGATTTCGTATATTAATTGCTATCTTTGTGGGTCAAAAAACTTAAAATGAAAGTTCACCATGAAGATTTTTCCAAGTAGCAGCATCAAGAAACTGGATGCTTACACCATAGAGCATGAACCGATTGCATCGATCGACCTGATGGAGCGGGCCGCACAGGCACTGACCAAAGCCATCACCGAACGCTGGGACATCACAACTCCCGTCACGGTATTTGCCGGACCGGGCAACAATGGCGGAGATGCCCTTGCCGTAGCCCGAATGTTGGCGGAAAAGGAATACAAGGTCGAAGCCTATCTGTTTAACCCGAAAGGGGAACTGTCTGCCGACTGCCAGACCAACAAGGAGCTGGTAGAGATGATGGATAATGTGAAGTTCAGCGAAGTAAGCACACAGTTTGTACCTCCTGCCCTGACAATGGATCATCTGGTAGTGGACGGACTTTTTGGTTCGGGACTTAATAAGCCGCTAAGTGGCGGTTTTGCGGCAGTAGTGAAATATATCAATGCATCGCCTGCCACCGTAGTCGCCATCGATATCCCCTCGGGACTGATGGGAGAAGAAAACACATTTAATGTAAAAGCCAATATCATCCGTGCCCAATTGACATTGAGCCTGCAATTGCCGAAACTGGCTTTCCTCTTTACCGAAAATTCCGAATTCGTAGGCGAATGGAAACTGTTGGATATCAACCTCAGTCGTGAAGCGATTGAAGAAACGGAAAGCAATTATGCCTTATTGGAAGCGGAAGAAATACACGCTCTGATCAAACCCCGTAACACTTTCTCACACAAAGGAAACTTTGGGCATGCTCTGCTGATTGCCGGTTCGTACGGCATGGCAGGCGCGTCGATACTGGCAGCCCGCGCCTGTATGCGTTCGGGTGTAGGCTTACTGACAGTCCATGCACCTATACGCAACAATGATATCCTGCAGATTTCGGTTCCGGAGGCAATTATCGAATCGGATGCCAGCGATACCTACTTTGCCTGCCCTACAGATACGGATGACTATCAGGCTGTAGGAATCGGTCCGGGCATCGGACGCTCGGAAGAGACCGAGGCTGCACTGCTTGAACAACTCAGTGGTTGCCAGACACCTCTGGTACTGGATGCCGATGCACTAAACATATTGGCCAACCACCGCCACGCACTGACCACATTGCCCAAAGGCTCTATTCTGACTCCCCATCCCAAAGAACTGGAACGCATGGTGGGCAAATGCCAGAATTCATACGAACGACTGATGAAGGCCTGTGAACTGGCCCGAACCGCCAAAGTACATATCATATTAAAAGGAGCCTATTCGGCAATTATCACCCCCTCGGGCAAGTGCTATTTCAACTCTACGGGTAATCCGGGTATGGCAACAGCCGGAAGCGGAGATGTATTGACAGGTGTCGTGCTGGCTTTGCTCGCACAGGGATATCCGGCTGAAGAAGCTGCCAAAATCGGTACTTATGTACATGGTCTGGCAGGTGATTTCGCACGCAAAAAGCAAGGCGTTATCAGCATGACGGCAGGAGACATTATCAGTAATCTGCCATTGGCTTGGCGTCTGGTAAGCGAATAAAAGTTAACAACTTATGATTTTCCAAATAACTTCATTAACTTTGTTTTTTAAACCAGTTAAAATAAACCGGAAATGAAAAAGCTAATTATACTGACAGGGCTGTTACTCTCTACCTCGGCTTATGCCCAGACCGAAGTTACAGCGGGAGTTACCCGGGGAAAAGATTACGGTGTAACCTATGCACTTCCTAAAACAGCAATCAATATTGAAGTCAAAGTCAATAAAGTGACATATACTCCGGGAGAATTCAGCAAGTATGCCGACCGTTATCTCCGGTTGACCGATGTGTCGGGTGAGCCTCAGGAATATTGGGAACTGGTCAGCGTCAAAGCAAAATCTGTCGGTATCCCCGATAGCGAACATACCTATTTTGTCAAGCTGAAAGATAAAACAGTAGCTCCGTTAATAGAATTGACCGAAGATGGTATCGTAAAATCAATCAACGTACCGCTATCTCCTAAAAAGTCGGCTCCGATGCAACCCGCCACGACACAGAAAAAGAAGATAAATCCACGTGATTTTCTGACCGAAGAGATTCTGATGGCAGGTTCTACAGCTAAAATGGCGGAGTTGGTTGCCAAAGAGATTTATAACATTCGTGAAAGTAAAAATGCCCTGGTACGCGGACAGGCAGACAACATGCCCAAAGATGGGGAGCAACTGAAGATTATGCTTGCCAACCTGGAAGAGCAAGAGGCTGCCATGACCGAAATGTTCTCGGGTACCTTGAATAAAGACGAAAAGATATTCAACATCCGCCTCACTCCGGATAAGGAAATGGACAACGAAGTAGCCTTCCGCTTTTCGAAGAAGCTGGGCATAGTTGCTAATAACGATCTTGCAGGAGAGCCGGTTTATATCACGCTGAAGAATCTGAAAACCGTCAACGTACCGGAAGACGATGGCAAAAAGAAGGTGGACGGCATTGCCTATAATGTGCCCGGCAAAGCACAAGTAACACTAACGGAGGGGAAAAAGCAATGGTTTAACGGAGAACTTCCTGTCACACAATTCGGTACCATCGAATATCTGGCTCCGGCGCTTTTCAATAAGAAATCGACTGTTCAGGTTACTTTCAACCCGGATACAGGAGGCTTGATCAAGGTAGATAGGGAAGAAGGAGAATAAAACATAATCAAAAACTCCGGCCGATCTAAAAATGAAGTGCACCCCAAAAGTTCATGTTTAACTTTTAGGGTGCACTTCATTTTTAGATCGGCCGGAGTCTCTTTATTATATTCCGATAGTATATCGTAATGCAATCAGTTCTCAATCACTAATTTCACAAATCCGTCTTTCTGCAACTGAGTGATATAAGCCGTAATACGTGATTCGTAATTTTCTTCATAATTGAAGTGTTCTGCCAGCTCTTCAATAATCCGGCGTACGGTTCTCTTTCCGTCAATCAACTCCCATACGGCAGTGCCATGATCTTCCAGCCGGACATGAATATCCGCAGACATTCCTTTAGGCAACAAGAATCGCCGCATCCACTCGTATTTAAACCGGGGGAAAGCAATGGTAACGGTACCATCGCTTCCCTTTTCGGCCGTAATATTTTCACTACGGAAAGGAATTACATCCAGAAGATTTATTTTCTCTTTCACGTCTGCCATATACTGTTATTTTTTGATATTTGCTTCCTGCAGTCCGTATCCCTTCTTCTTGTCTTCCGCTTTCAACATTAAAGCTACAATCAGAGCCAAAACACCGAAACAAGCAAAGATAGCCATAGGCAAAGTATAGTCATAAGTCTGCGCTCCATCCACAACAGGACCTTTGCAATAGGTATTCAACACCCATCCGATCAACAGAGGTACCCCCATCAATCCCCAGTTCTGCACCCAGAAAATCAAAGCATAGGCAGTACCCAGTTGTTTCTCCGGAATAATTTTCGGAACAGAAGGCCACATGGCCGAAGGCACCAGTGAAAAAGCAATACCCAGAACAATCATAATCACAGTGGCAAACCACCATACGTTCAGAATGGGAAGCGCAAACAAAGTATGCACACCAATCAGCATGACGGCACCGATAATCATCAACGTCGCTCCCTTACCGATACGGTCATAAAGAGTACCAAACAACGGAGTCAGGAAGATGGTACCTATCGGTAGTAATCCCGGAATATTTCCGGCCAGCTTAGGGTCTACGTTATACTTCTGCACCATCAAGTCGGTTGCATATTTAATAAAGGGGAAAACAGCAGAATAGAATAGTACACACAATAAAGCAATCAGCCAGAAGCCTTTATTGGTGACAATCAGCATAACGTCCTTCATACGGAACGGTTCTTCCGGTTCTTCTCCCTGAGCATCTAAAGAAGCGTCAAGTTTCTTATCATAAAAGGTATAAATGAAAAAGGCGATAGTACCGATGCACAGCATGATCAGGCACAACAAAATAGGCATCGGAATATTGGTATGGAAACTGCCGCTTTCATCCGTATAGCCGAAATAATCGGCAATGGGAACGGTAAGCACCATAGCCAAAGTGGTACCGATACGTGCGGTTGCCATCTCAAGTCCCATAGCCAAAGCCATCTCTTTACCTTTAAACCATTTCACGATAATCTTAGAGACGGTGATACCGGCGATCTCTACGCCGACACCAAAGATAGCGTATCCTAAAGCCGCCAGAAAGACCTGAGTCTTGAAACCCATAATCAAAGCTCCCTCAGGAAAAGTAGTAGAGATAGCATAATATTTTAGTCCACAACCCAACACCATCAGTATACAAGCTCCCATACCGGTGAAACGAACTCCCATCTTATCGAGAATAATACCACCGAAAATCAACATGAGTAGGAATACATTGAACCATCCGTAAGCACTGGTAAAGAATCCGTAGTCCAAACTATCCCAGAGAAGCTCTTTCTCGAGCATAGGCTTTAAAGGGGACATTACATCGGTGAGGAAATAGCCGCAAAGCATAGTAAACGCGACCAGAGCGAGCACACTCCAACGAAGTGTTTTGGAGTCACTCAATTTGTTTTTCAATTGTTCTGTCATTGTAATATTTAAACTCAGAAATTAGTAAAAGTGTTATTGCGAACAAAGGTAACTAAATCTGCCTTGTATGCCTAACAAAAAGATGCATTTTACGGCAAAAAATAAGCGAAGCTGCAAGTTTCGGTTTGAAATTGCAGCTTCGCTTATCGTTTCTTAAAAAGAATCTGTTGTTAGTTTGCCGGAGTAGCCGGAGTTTCTGTGGCAGGTGCTTCAACCGGAGCAGCAGCGTCTGTCTTCGGTGCAGTAGTACCTACGGGCAGGTTATAAGGGTTGGTCTGCTCTTCCTGCTGTGCCTGTTCCATAATGACATCTTGTGTTTTAGAAGAAGAAGTCGGAACGACATACGCAGTAGCAATGCTCATCACAACCATAAATGCAGCTAAGCCCCAAGTTGCTTTTTCCAGAAAGTCTGTAGTTTTGCGTACACCCATAATCTGGTTAGATGATGAGAACCCTGAAGCAAGACCACCGCCTTTTGAGTTCTGAATCAACACAATGAAGCACATCAGTATGGCTGCAATAACCATTAAGATAACTAATAATAAGTACATTTTGTTATTTTGATTTAGCGTTAATAATCAATTTCTCTAAAAATCTGATTTGGTCTGCAAAGTAAGCATTTTTTTTTGGATATTTCAAACTTAATTTTTTAATAATTTCAAGTGCCTTGGAATATCGATGCTGTTTGACGTATATTTTGGCCAATGTTTCGGTGAAACAGCTATCATCTTCATCTTCTTTATGATGCGTCTCGCTCTCTTCCTCTTCGGAGATAGCTTTATTTTCATCTGCCGGTTGCAAACGGATGGATGTTTCTTCTTCACTTCTTTCGATAAAGCCGTCAATCAATTCATGACCGCGAAGTTTGGGAGTTTCTTCCAGTTCCGGTGTATCGTCTTCTTGCAGCAAATAGGTGGTATAGTCCGTTGCATAGTCCAGGCTTGTCTGGGCTGAAACCTCTTCGGGCACGGTGGCCAGAAAAGCATCGATTAGGGAAAGCGTACGATCGAGGCTGGGCTCTTCCTCTAAAACTTCTGTTTCGGGAAGTGCGTTCTTTTTCCGAGGTTTCAAAATATATCGTTCACCCTCAATCAGATAAAACAGCTTCCGGCGATCAGCCACATACAATATGGCTTTACGAAGCTCGGCACCGAAAGAGATATCGTGCAACAAATATAGATTTTTAAGATAGAGTAATCGCAGTGACTGAAAATAAGGATAGCGTGTGACAAGCGTTCGCAACTCGTACAAAGTATCTTTATTCAGCGTTTCCGGATGCTGAATCCATTGTTGTAAGTTAGCAGAAATCATTCTAATTACCAGTTTGCTACCGTTGCGTTAAATATTTGATCTGTAATCTCTTTAGTCATCTCCGCAATCAGTCCGTCCTGAACGGCTGTCAGCAACTCCCTCGAATCATAAACACGGAAAGCCGAGAACTGTTGCTCGAAGTCCTGTTCATGATTCGTATTGTTCACAAAACGAACATTCACTGTGATGGTCAGCTTGGTTTCAGAAGAGTATCCGTCGGCCGAAACAGCCTGGTTATACTGGTTATATCCGGTAATCTCTCCATCAATCTCGAGGTCGGCATTGTTATTCACCAGTTTCAGACGGGTCTGACGAAGGAAAATGTCTTTCAGGTCCTCGTTGAACTTAGTGCCTAACGGTGCATAAACATAGTCCGACTTAATAGGAAAGTCGGCAATAGAGATAGTCTTTACCTTATCGTAATTGATATTACCACCATTAAACTTATAAGAAACAGTACACGAAATTCCTACTACCAGTGTGAAAACCAGCAGTGAAATTCGCATTATCTTTTTATTCCAATCCATATTCTTTTATTTTTCGGTAAAGGGTACGCTCGGATATATTAAGATCCTTTGCCGCGCTTTTTCGCTTGCCATGATGCTTTTCAAGGGCTTTACGTATCATTTCTTTCTCGACTTCATCCAACGAAAGCGACTCTTCCACATACTCTTCGGTATCTTGTATGTCATCGTCATCGGGACAATTGGGCTTGACCGGATGAATGATGGCAGGCACTGAGGGCGTAGGGGCTACTACCGGAGCCGGCGTATAAAACGTACCGACATTGGAGGTTACCGCTCCGCGCTCGGACATGATTTCGTGTACAAGCTTTTTCAGTTCGGTCACATCTTGTCGCATGTCAAAAAGGACCTGATATAAGATTTCACGTTCACTTTCGAAGCTCTTCCCTGTCTTTACACCGAACAGGGCAGGCAATCGCTGCGTACTCTGAGCAGGCAGATAAGATTGCAAAATAGGGGCATTAATCTCACGATTGGTCTCAATTATAGAGATTTGCTCCGTGATATTCTTCAACTGACGCACATTACCCGGCCAGGAATAAGACAGCAAAACCCGTTTGGCATCTTCGGTCAGCTGTATGGCGGGCATACGATACTTCTCTGCAAAGTCACTTGCAAACTTACGGAACAGTAACAGCACATCTTCTCCACGCTCCCGCAAAGGAGGGATCTGGATGGGCACCGTATTGAGACGATAGTATAAATCCTCACGGAAACGTCCCTCTGCAATGGCCTGGGTCAAATTGACATTGGTAGCAGCCACAATGCGGACATCCGTTTTCTGTACTTTGGAGGAGCCTACTTTTATAAACTCCCCACTCTCGAGTACACGAAGCAAACGTGCCTGCGTGGGCAAAGGCAATTCTCCGACTTCATCCAGAAAAATAGTTCCGCCGTCGGCTTCACCAAAATAGCCCTTTCGCTCACCGATGGCTCCCGTAAAAGCCCCTTTTTCATGACCGAACAGTTCCGAATCGATGGTTCCTTCAGGAATAGCACCACAGTTGACAGCAATATACTGTCCATGCTTTCGGCGACTGTATTGGTGAATGATCTGAGGGAAACTTTCCTTACCAACACCACTCTCTCCGGTTATTAGCACGGACAAATCGGTAGGTGCCACCTGTATGGCAACATCTATCGCACGCGTCAAAGCTTCAGTGTTACCAATAATACCGAACCTTAGTTTTACCTGTTGTATTTCCGCTTTTGTCATATTCGCACTAAACTCCCTTCCTGATTAAATATCATCATCTACTGTATCGAGCTTCAGTTTATCACTGTCGTCTCGTTTCTCGTAATATTGTTTACGTAACGGATTGGCATGTGCTTCCTTCTCACGTTGGCGGTTACGGAATACGTCGATCGCTACATAAATAGCCTGACGGAATGAATCTTCGCAAGCAACGCCTTTTCCTGCAATATCATAGGCTGTGCCATGCGCGGGAGAAGTGCGTATCACCGGCAAACCCGCCGTGTAGTTCACACCTTCATCCATGGCCAATGCCTTGAAAGGAGCCAATCCCTGATCGTGATACATGGCCAGTACTCCGTCAAAATGGGTGAAATTGCCCGATCCCATAAATCCGTCAGCCGGATAAGGGCCATAGCACAAGATTCCCTTGGCAGCCATTTCCTGAATAGCAGGAGAAATGATTTCCTGTTCTTCTGTACCGAGCAATCCGTCGTCTCCGGCATGCGGATTCAGTGCCAACACTGCGATGCGCGGTGCACCAATCCCGAAATCCTGTTTCAACGACCGGTTGAATATGGCAAGTTTCTCCTGAATCAGTTCCTTGGTTATTGAAGAGGCTATCTCACGAACCGGAATATGTCCTGTTACCAAAGCTACCCGGAAATCCTCTTTCATCAGGATCATCAGTGATTTTGAACCATTCCCCAGACGTTGTTCGATGTATTCCGTATGTCCGGGAAAAGCAAATCCTTCGGACTGAATCGTATGCTTATTGATAGGAGCCGTCACTATGACATCGATCAAGCCTTCCCTGAACTCCTCTATCGCCTTCTCAAGTGCTCCCAAAGCTGCTTTACCGGCTTCCGGATCGGGTTTTGAGAACTCTACTTTCACCTCGTCATCCGTACAGTTGACCACGCTCAGGCGATTGTGGGCAGCTTCTGCAGCGGTATTGACAATACTGAAGTTAGTAGGCAAATCAAGCGACTTGCGGTGATATGCAGCCACTTTCGGAGAGCCGTAAATGACCGGTGTACAGAGTTCCAACATGACGGGGTCGGCAAACGTTTTTAAAATGACTTCGTATCCTACCCCATTTATGTCTCCCTGAGTGATGCCAATTTTTATTTTGTTATCTTCCATTTTGTTATTTGTTAGTTTTCTCCTCCTGCTCTATGCCCATCGGAATCTGTTCCTGCGCCTTCTCGGTAGGAAGTTGCAAAGTATACAGAGATGCTTCCAATCGGCGCATCAGGTCACGTTTCATTTTATCGGGTGAGTAAATAAATACTTCTGTAGTGATAATACGGTGGCTGGCTTTATCCAGACGGGTGTGCGAAACAAACGGGCCACCCATGAAATCGCCCTTTATGCGCCACAGTCCGCGTGCTTCCATTGTGTAATCTCCATGAATATCAATCGGACGAACCTCTACGGTAGACGAATCAGTCGCCATGTACATACCCTCTTTGGCACCCGGAATATTAGCCTTCATCACTGAATCGCGCTTATGGATAAAGAACTCTTTCGTAAAGGTATCCTTATCTGTATACGGGTAAGAGTAGATTACAAAGTTCTGGTCTCCGGTAGCGGCATTAGTACCTGCCCAGAAAAAGTCTTCTCCTGTCTTCGAACTGCTCAGTTCGGCCGGAAGCCAGATATCACTGTTGAACATGCTACCTACTTTCGTTGAAATATAGTCATTATGATTTTTCTCCAGGAAAGAGATCTGACGGTTCATTTCGGCACGGGTAAAGAAGTCTATAATCGGCTGTTTGTTCTCTTCGACAAACTTCTCAAATGATGCCTCGTCCGGAGCCTGAATAGTCAAAATCATCTGGGGAGATGCATATACATCCTTGGCATACTTGAATTTAGGTTGGGTATAAATGTCCTGTATATCTACGATAATAATGTTGCGCACCAACTTCAGGATGGCATCAAAATCTTTGGGAGAAGTAGACATGATCCTGAACGAACGTTCCGATTGCGGAAGTCCGGGCACATCTGTATCAAGCACATTGTACAAAGCTCTACCGGCAGGACGCTCCCACACAGGCTTCTCAACCACAACGAGGACTTCATAAGCACGTCCGCTGGAAGTTGGAGTAAACACACTCTTCTTGCCGCTTTTACAAGAAAACAACACTACTGCTACAAGAGCCATACTGAGGTAAAACAGGTACTTTTTCATATGCATCAATTTTAATGTTTTCACAAATCTACGAAATGGTCGTATACTTTCATCCAATGTGCTGATAATTTATATTAATTCTTGTTACTCTCCTCCTGTTTAGCCGTCGATAACATCCCGCAAGCGGCAAAAATATCTTCTCCCCGGGAAGCTCGAATGGTAGTGAACAGTCCATGTGAGGTCAGGTAGTCACGAAATGACGTCATAGCCTCCATACCGGCACCCTCGAGGTCTACCCCAGGAATGGCATGAAACCGGATTAAGTTCACCCGGCAGTCAAGCCCACGCAGCAATTTCAACAGCTCCTTAGCATAAATCAGCGAATCATTGACGCCCTTAAAAACAATGTATTCAAACGAAAGTCTGCGCTGTTTACTAAAATCATAGTTTTTTAACAGATCGACCATTTCTTTAATCGAGAAAGCCCTTTCGGCCGGCATCAGCTCAGAACGTTGTGAAGGAAAAGGAGAATGCAGGCTGATAGCCAGATGACATTCGCTTTCTTCAATAAAGCGTTGAAGTCCTTTCCGCAATCCTACAGACGACAAAGTAATACGCTTGGGGCTCCATCCGTATCCATACGAAGCGGTCAGGATATGCAGTGCTTTTAATACTTCATCCAAATTATCGAGAGGCTCGCCCATCCCCATCATCACGACATTAGTCAACTTATCCCGCTCTGGCAATGCTGCGATTTGATTCAAGATCTGATTGGCTGTCAGACTTGCGGTAAATCCTTGTTTACCCGTCATGCAGAACTTACAGTTCATTTTACAGCCTACCTGAGAAGACACGCACAATGTCGCCCGATCCTCGTCCGGAATATACACCGCTTCAACAAAATGATTGTCACTCACCTGATAAAGATACTTCACCGTACCATCTACGGAACGCATCTCATCAACAGGCGCGGATATCCCCAAATCATACTCTCCCTTGAGCAACTCTCTATGCTTCAACGACAGATTGGTCATTTCATCAATAGAAGTCACTTTTTTATCGTATAACCAGGAAGCGATCTGTTTGGCTGCAAAAGCAGGCATCCCCAAATCTTTGGTGACAGATTGCAATTCGGTAAGGGTCATTCCTAAAAGCGGATATTTGGGCATATTTACTACAAATATTTATTTATTCATGCAAATGTAAGGAATAAAAGTCGATTTTAAAAAAGAGAAGGGACAAAAGTTAATAGGAAGAGGGAAAGAGATAGCAAAAAGAAAGGCCGTTCCGTGCGGAACAGCCTTTCGTATATTAAAACGACGTTATCTAAAAAAACAAATCCGTTTTTAGAAGAACAGGTATCGTTTATCTTTTACATCGCCTTTCAGATAAAGATCGTTCATAAAACGACTTGCCAGACGGGCATGCATGTTTTCCAATGTAGCCTCTTCTGATTGGGCATCGAATGTTTCGTTCAGCTTATCTTTGGCATATACCTGCAACACAAACACACCGCCATTACCCTTGATAGGAGCGCTCAGCTTATTGATATCCGAAACCGAAGCGTATGCGCCTACCAGCGGCTCACTACTACGCAAAGCGGCTACATAAGCAGGCGCTGCAAATGTTACGTGTTTTACAGAATCACTTACTGCATTGGCCATCGATGTGTACTGGGCAATTGTAGTTGCATTGGCAGCCTTCATGTCGGCCATGATCTTCTCAGCTTTCTTATCACGAATGATTTCAGCTCTCAACTGATCCTGAACCTGGGCCAAAGGACGATAACCTTCTTCGATCACGCTAACCAGACCAACAACCAACATGCGGTCGCTTTCGCCACATTCATATAAGCCGGAAACTTCACCCGGTTTTGCAGCAAAGGCCCATTTCAGTGCTTCTTTAGTCCCTCTGATACCACCGATTCCGTGTTCTGAGCTATACAGATCATTTCTTTCGAGCAATTTATAGCCTGATTCTTCAGCATTGGCCGCAACCTTGTCTACTGTCGGGTTAGCTGCAATAAACTGGCTGAATTCATTATAAGCTTTATTATAAGTTTCTTTGCTGAACTCAACTGCACGCTTGATAACGGCAACTTTATATTTATCTTTCACAGCTTTCTTGTCAGTCACCTGCAAAATGATATTGCCTTGTCCCAATGCTACGTTAGAGAGTTCGTTTACTCCCAGATTGTTGATAGTGCTGATAAATTTCAAGTTATCGCCATCAACCTGTGCATTTTCGTAGTTAGCAGACGAAATCCAGTTGGATTCACCTGTTTGTCCGTACTTCTTAGCCAGAGCTGTAAAGTCGGCCCCACCCTTAATAGCAGTATAGATGCTGTCAGCCAAAGCTTTTGTTTTAGCAGCGTCTTCTGTGTAAACCTGAATCTGACGGAACTGTACAGAATCGGCAGCAGCCACTTTAGACAACACCTTGAACGAATTGATAGTATTGTCGCCTGCATTGTAGTAAGGGCCATATACTTGTCCAATCGAAGCTGAATCCATGCGTGCAACTACATCTGACGGGAAAGCTTTCTTGGTATAGTACAAATCAACATACGGATATTCCGATCCGGTAGAACGGATGAAAGTAGTATAATCACCATTGGCAGTAGCCAGTTGGTTTGTATAATCAGTCACTTCCTGCTGGATAGCAGCTCTGTCTTCTGCACTGGCTGTCACCTGTACATCGATGTATTTGATGTTGCGTGTTTCAACATATTGTTTGAACTGTTCTTTCTTCTTGTTATAGAGATCTTTCAGTTCAGACTCTTTCACTGTGATAGTAGAGTCTACAATAGAAGAATAAGGAACAGCAGCCAACAGAACATCCGACTGGTTTACTCTTGCGTCGAATGCATCCTGTGCTTCAACCGGATTAGAGAAAAGAGCTTTAGTCACCAGTGCCTGGTATTTTTCCGCCAAACGGCTCTGGATCAGTGTCTTTTCTACAAATGACCAAAGTTTGTGCATTCCTTCATAGTATTCCACATATTGAGACGGCATCTTGGTCTTGTCCATTTTAGAGTAGTCAGCCAAGAATTTCTTCAACATATCTTTATCGAAAGCGCCCGTTTGAGGATTGCGGAACGGAGTCTGCTGCAGCAACGGATTCACACCTTCGTTAATGATTGATTGAATTTCAGCCTTCGAAACAGTAATACCGAGCTTCTTCGCTTCTTTTTCAATCAGTTTATTGTTCACATAGCTACGCCATACTTCGTCTTTCACCTGATTGGTCTGTTCATCATTCAATGAACTCATTCCGCTTGAGAACTTGATAACCTCGGTATATTCTTCTACCATGTTCTGGTAGTCCTGAGCAGAAAGAGTTTCTCCATTGACTTCGCCTACATCATGCGATTGGTGTGGCTGGAGAACTTTCCAGGCATCGCCCGCAATGAAAGCAAACAAAGCCAAACCAATAACGATCACCAACAGGGGTCCTTTGGATCTAATGTTTTGTAATGTTGCCATTTTGATTAATACGATTTATTTGTTATTATTATTTTCTTCATCTTTGGTTTTAGCGCACGAAGATACAAAAAATGCTAATATGCATCTATTTATTAGCTAAAAAATTACAGCTATCGATCATTATTCCATTACTTTCAGTCGGACAAGTTCGATTTTCGTTGCTGTAACCTTAATTATCTTAAACTGATATTTACCGACAGAGACCAATTCGTGCAATTTCGGAAAGCTCTGGTATTGATTCAAGATTAATCCTCCCACCGTTAGATAGTCATCGGATTCGGGAAGCTCCAGATTAAAAGTTTCGTTTACTTTTTCTATTTCCAAACGGGCTGAAAGCACGTATTCATGCTCACCGATCTGCTTACAAATATAGGAAGTGTTGTCGTGTTCGTCTTCGATGTCACCGAAAATTTCTTCAACAAGGTCTTCAAGGCTGACAATACCCGAAGTTCCTCCAAATTCATCCACTACCACGGCAATGGTCTTTTTCTGTTGCATAAACAGCTTCATCAGTTTATGGGCCGCCATCGTTTCAGGCACAATGGGAACTTCTTTCACATGATCGCGCCAATCTTTCGGGCTACGAAACATTTCGGACGAATGAATGTATCCCACCACATTATCTATATTACCATCGTAGACAATTATTTTTGATATACCGGACTCAACAAACCGGCCTTTAAGTTCTTCAAGGGATGTATCCAGCGCAACAGCTACCACTTCTGTCCGTGGAACGATACAGTCGCGTATCTTGACCGCCGAGAAGTCGAGTGCATTCTGAAAGATTTTCACTTCCGTGTCCAGAGTTTCCTCACTTTCAGCATTGTCTATACTCGACTGGACAAAGTAATCCAGATCTACCTTACCAAAGGCTTTCGCAGAGGCTTCCTTGTTCACTTTCATCCCAAACAGGCGAAGAAAGAGGTAAGAGACTCCCGACGAAAATTTAGATATAGGATAGAGAACAACATAACAGATGAAAAGAGGAACTGCACAGACATTCAGGGCCAGATTGGGATTGATCTTAAAAAGCGTCTTGGGCAGAAACTCTCCTGTCACCAAGATGATCAGTGTGGAGATCACGGTCTGTACCAATACCATTACAAAATGATTGGTGATCCATCCGGCCAGCAAATTGTCGCCGATAATCTGTGCCATCAATATACCATAGATAACCAGAGCGATGTTATTCCCGACCAGCATGGTCGAAATAAAATCATTGGGATTCCGGAAGAATAGCGAAAGGATACGTGATGATACCCCTCCTTTCCGGTCCATTTCAAAACGAAGTTTGTCTACCGAAACAAAAGCAATCTCCATTCCCGAAAAGAAAGCAGAAAATGCCATCGTAATCAACAGGTAAATAATGATGCTCATAGTTAGTTTACAGAATCTGTTTTTGCCTTTTCGGCATCTTCATCGATATATACTATACCGGATATGTTATGAACAACCGGCTTCATAAACTGATCGTCTGACTCAAAGCCATATCCGGTCATAATCTGATCCGGTTTTTCCATCCGGACAAACTTATCGGTATACACTTTCTTGGTGGCTTCATTCCAATATAACAACTCGGTGGTCACATGATCGCCCTTCAGACTCTTAATATCTACATTTCCAATAAGTTTCCAAAGCCGGTCACGATCATAATAATAAGCCGTATCCGCCTTTATACTCGCATCTATATGAAAGAGTGAATCGAACTGTTCCAGATAAATGCCCTTCTCAAAAGCCCAATACGAGGGTTTCTTCTTATCAAAGATCAACCATTCTTCAGTGTTGACCCGGTAACGTGTGACACCGGAATCGGATATAAGGGTCGTTACCCCCCGTGTATCCATAACAGGCAGTGAATCCCGCTCGGTAATGGCATCGGCCATCGCCTTATTTCTCCCACCACAGGAAGAAAATAAAAGAAGCATAACAATTGCCCCGAAGACAATTGTTATGCTCAAACTTTTATTTAATAAACTGTTACTTTGTTGTCGCAACATAGATTTATCTGATCGTTGTAGACTCTCCAATCCAACCACCGATAGTGATGCGGTCGCCGGCTTTGTAGCCCAACATAAACAAGTCTTTAGCCTGCGGAGTATAAGCGGAATATCTGCTGATCATTTTGTTAACTTCTTCTGTTACACTCGGATCTACAGATTTAGCTTTCTGCAATTTGTCGATAACAGCAAAATAAGTACACTTGTTCAAAGCCGATTCATCACTCCAGTTAGGACTCATAGCATACAAGTTGGCGATAAGGATATAAGGAGCACCATAGTTTTCATTGAAGCTGATTGCTTTCTGAGCATAAGATCTTGCCTGAGACAATTTCTTGGCAGTAGTCAAAACACTGGCAGCAGCATAAGCCTTTTCTGCTTTCTTTGCATTGTCTGTCTCAAGGTTGATCGCTTCGTCAAAGAACTTCACAGAACCATCGATATCCCCTTTCTTATAGGCCTGGTATGCACATCCGGTAGCAGCCTCAGCCGAAGGCTCAATCTTGTATACATAGAATGAAGCCTGCTGATAAGCGTCGCTATCCGTACACTTCATCATCTTCATAATGCTGATGACTTTCTTCAAATAATTCAAATCAGTCTGATTCGTTTCTACCTTAGGTCCATAGATACCTTGCAGTGATTCGCAATCGGCAGTACCGCTGTTAATGAACAGAGCTACCAGATTATCTTTGATACCTCCGAAAGCTTTCTTCACACTCTCTTTATCAGCAGCAGCTATAGCATCGTCTGCATATTCGGATGCAGCCAGATAGTCCTGAATAAACTGCTCTTTGTGAGCCGGATCTTCCTTCAGTTTATCGTGAGACATCTGCAAGAAATAGAACAATGTAGCAGCTGCAGACTCAGCTTTCGCAGCGTCCACCGATTTTTTCAACCAATCATAAGCTTGATTTACATCCACCTTCGGAGCAAATGCAATATAATCGACAGCTTTAATGCCCAGTGCTTCATCTTCCGACGATACTTTTACACCTTTTCCCAAGAATTCCTGAGTATACTTCATACGCAAATCGTGCGTATTCATCAACTCATCAAAATACTTTTTGTATTCTGCAGAGTTTCTGTCTTTGATCTGCCCCAGCAACCCTTTCAGAATTTTATAACCGTCTGTGAAGGTATAGAAACGAAGAGTCGGGCAGTTCTCCAAAACAGCTTTCCACGGAGTATAAGCATCTTTAAAGTTACCAGCTTTCACTGCTTCGTGAGAAATACTACTGTTCGAATTACAATTAGCGTCGTCCTGTGCTACCACAGTTGTTGCTCCCGCCGAAAGAAACAACACAGCCACAAGCGTTTTAATTTTCATTGTATCTAAATTTTAGTTGTTATATAATACCGTCTATTCTCTCTATTATTTAACTTTACGTTTGAAGAACCAGCCTTCATTGAACGTGATTCCGATGCTCAAACGCAATGTTTTTTCATCTACCATACCGGCTTTCAGACCATGTACTTTAATATATTGAGCCGAAACGTTGATTAGCGAGCGTGAACCCGGAAGAGGTAATCCCAAACCGGCCGTTACTCCATACTCACGAGAGGCTCTCTCCCCTCCTATTTTATAATAAGGTTCCGAATAATATCCTCCGACGCGGTATTTGATATGCGCCAGATAACTACGCGAGAAACGACTCGGCATATACTCGGCACCCACTGAAATTTTCATCGCATCACAAAAAGCATTCGGCTGATTCATATAGGTCACGTCGCCCCACTTCTGCAAATTAAAATCAGCTCCCACGATCAGACGTTTGTCATACTCGTACGTAAGTCCCACCCCAAAGCTATTGGGCATTCCAAAGGTAGCCACCGTATCGACCGTATTCGTAGTGACGGCCTGCGTGCTGTTGGAGTTCGTAAGCGTCGATCTTTGTACATAAGCTTCGTTATGCAAATCTTTTTTAGGCGAGAACACTACACCTAATGTAACCGCATGCTTCCTACCCAGCTGCTGTGTGTATTGCGCGCCGAAGTCCAGCTTATAATCGCGCACGGACAAATAGTCTACATGCTGAAAAGCAAAAGCGTTGTCATTATAAGGAAAAGTAATACGCGCCTGACGCGTGATCTCCCCCCAAAAGTACGATACGTTGGCGCCGACTGAAAGGTTTTTCAGCACCTTCACTCCCAAACCTACGTAAAGCTGATGCAAGCCTCCGTCTCCGGCAAATGAAGTGACACTCCGCGCTTCTTCCGATGCAACATCGTTGTTCGCCTTGGCCATATTATAGCCCACACTCGAGTAGGGCAGCAGACCGATACTCATGGCCACGCGCTGGTGTAGACGAAACTGCATCGCTATGTAGTCAAAACTTGAATTTTTCGCATTCAACTTGGTGCCTTCACTACTAAAGTTTGTATTTTGCATCGAAAACCCTCCGTCAAAAAGAAAGGTCAACGAATCAATAGCCGTATAAGAAGCAGGATTCAACGGATTGATATGTGATCCATCGCGCAATCCGTAAGCGATCCCTCCCATTGCTTTACTGTTTGCAAATGACTGATCAGCCAACTGACCATAGCCATATCGTGTATAAGGAGAGTTTGTATTATTTTGAGCGATTGCCACTCCGGGTAATAATATCGTGAGCAGAAGCGCACAAAGTGTCTGTTTATATCCTACCATTATTATAGTTTAATATTCTATTTAATCCTTTCAACACTAAAAATCTATCTGCAAAGATGACACTTTTTAATTTCGTATCAAAAGAAAAATCATCTCCGCCCGTTAAAAAAACCAAAAGTTCAGGATATTTATGCTTCATAGCCGTAATATACCCTGCAATTTCGTATTCTATCCCTTTCTTTACACCTGCACGAATAGCAGTTTCAGTATCTTTTCCCATATCCGGCATGCGTCCTTCGGCATGAACCAACGGCAAACGTCCGGTAAATTGATGGAGTGCTTTCAGCCGCATCCAGAGTCCGGGCGAAATATTGCCCCCATGATACTGTCCCAAAGAATCAACAAATTCGTAAGTGATACAAGTACCCGCATCAATCACCAAAATGTCTTTACCCGGAAACTGATCATGGGCCGCCACCACGGCAGCCATCCGGTCATAACCGAGAGTTTCGGGGCTTTCATACAAGTTTATTACCGGAAGCGGTGTATGGCTGTCTAACCATAAGACGGGGACAGGAAGCTTGTTCAACTGAGCCAGCACACACTCGTTTAAGTCTATAACCGTAGCAACAATTGCTTTCCGAACATCATACTTATTACAAACAGCCTCCAAGGAATCCAGAGACTGATTAGAGTCGTAAACAACTTCTACCATAGAAGTCCGGTCGAAAAGCGCTACTTTGGCTACTGTATTTCCAATATCGATAATTAAGTTCACTTTCTCTCTGTTTGAGGGCGCAAAGATAAGAGATAAAATTTATTCAAATACCGAAATAGCGAATAAAAAAGCAGCGGCATAGAGAGAAAAATAAAAAAAACGTCCCGACAGCCGATTCGGTAAAACTACTTTCCTCTCCCGAAATCTTCGCTGGAAAAGTGCGGAAAAGAGAGCCGGAAGGCATAAACAAAGACAAGCAGAAAATCCAAAAACCAGCAACGAGTTGTCATTACTGATTAATAAGCATATAGAGACAAAAAAAACAGAATATCCCCCAATAGCCTACAATACAAAACAAAACAGAATATAACAAGAAGAATGGACGGAAGCTCAAAAAACTGTTGCTGCCGCTGACGACAGTCTCCCCAAAACGCACCCCGAGGAAACGCGTCACGAACAAATCGAAGTCCGGCGATCAACAGGACGAAGTCCGGCTATTCACAAACCGCAGCCCGGCAGCCGAAGGCCTGCAGCCCGACGCTCGGGGAAGCACAGCCCTGCGCTCAGGAACAAATTGCCCCGCGATTGACGAAAAGAGACAAATAAATTCATTGAACCGGCCATTTTATTCCCACAAAAGCAGTATCTTTGCCACATGAACTCAAAGTTGCGACATTTACTCCTGATTGTTTTTTCAATCTTCCCGATTCTGACATGGGGAACGGAAAGTCTGTCCACCGCTGATTCCATCCGGATCAGCCTGTTGACATGCGCTCCGGGTGAAGAAATCTATTCGCTCTTCGGGCACACGGCTATCCGTTACGAAGAACCGGCACGAGGCATCGACCGGGTATACAATTATGGCTTGTTCAGTTTCAACACCCCCAACTTCATCCTGCGTTTCGCACTCGGCAAGACCGATTATCAATTGGGGGTGGAAGATTACCGCTGTTTTGCCGCCGAATACGAATACTTCGGACGCAGTGTATGGCAGCAGACGCTCAATCTGACAGTCGAAGAACAACAACAGTTAATCACCCTTCTGGAAGAAAATTACCGCCCGGAAAACCGGATATACCGCTATAACTTTTTCTACGACAACTGTGCTACCCGTCCACGGGACAAGGTGGAAGAGAGCCTGCAAAAAAGCGGTAGCCAATTGCTCTTCAGCAATGCACACACCGAAAATGGCGAAACGAAATCTTATCGGGATATTGTCCATCAATACACGAAAGGACATCCTTGGGCACAATTCGGAATCGATTTCTGCATAGGCAGCCAAGCCGACCACCCCATCAACGATAGACAAATGATGTTCGCTCCGTTTTATCTGATGGATGCTTTTGCCGGAGCACGCATAGCCAACACTTCAGACAACAAAGCACTGGTGGCTTCCACCAAAAAAATTATTGACTGTGAACCGGCTGTATCCGGCTCCGCAGAAAATGATATCTGGAATATGCTAACCCCCATCCGATTGTCCCTTCTTGTGTTTATCGCAATCGGAATGGCTACCGTCTATGGTCTACGCAAGAAAAAGAGTCTTTGGGGACTGGATATCGCAGTGTTTGCGGCAGCGGGTATCGCAGGATGCATCATCGCTTTCCTTGCTCTTTTCTCCGAACACCCCACGGTAGGCTCCAATTACTTGCTGTTTGTCTTCCATCCGGGGCATCTGCTCTGCCTCCCTTTCTTTATAAACGATGAACGAAAGCGACGCAAAAGCAGGTATCATCTGCTGAACTGCATTGTTTTAACACTTTTTATAGTGCTTTTTCCGGTAATACCACAAAATTTCGACTTAGCAGTATTACCTTTGGCACTCTGTTTGCTGATACGTTCTGCAAGCAATCTTATTCTGACATACAAAAAAGCTAAATGAAAGGACTATTAACCTCCATACTGACCGTACTTACCTTTACCGGACTGCAAGCCCAGCCACTTCCATCTACCCCGAAATTAGTGGTAGGTCTCACCATAGACCAGTTACGTACGGACTACCTCGAAGCTTTTTCAACACTGTATGGCGACAGGGGATTCAGAAGGCTCTGGAAAGAAGGACGTGTGTTCCGGAATGCCGAATATACTTTCAGCGGCACGGACCGCGCATCAGCCATAGCCGCTATTTATACAGGCACCACTCCTTCGGTCAACGGCATTATCGGCAAACGATGGATGGATGTATCGACACTGCGCACTGTGAGTTGCGTCGACGACCCCGCTTTCATGGGCAATTATACAAACGAAAGCTCTTCGCCTTCCCATCTCCTGACCTCTACGATAGCCGATGAGCTGAAGATAGCCACCCGTAACGAGGGATTGGTATATGCCATCGCTCCATTCCGCGACGCTGCCATTCTTGCAGCAGGACATGCCGGAAATGGCGCATTCTGGCTCAACAACACAACCGGAAAATGGTGTGGAACGACCTATTATAGCGAGTTTCCATGGTGGGTAAGCCAGTATAACGACCGGAATGCCATCGACTTCCGCATTGCCGATATGACATGGACTCCTGTCCATCCGGTACAAAGCTACAGTTTCCTTCCCGAATGGAGAGATGCTGCTTTTAAATACAAATTTGACGACGATCGTGTCAATAAATACAAACGACTGATTACAAGCCCTTTTATCAACGATGAAATCAATACGCTGACAGAAGAACTGCTGGATAAGAGCACGATGGGCAAAGATCATGTCCCCGACATGCTGGCACTGACCTACTATGCAGGCAACTACGCCCATAAGAGCGTACAGGAATGTGCCATGGAGATGCAGGATACATACGTACGACTCGATCGGAGCATCGCCTCTTTACTGGACATCATTGACAAGAAAGTGGGTCTGCAGAATGTTGTTTTCTTTATTACCTCCACCGGATATACCGATACCGAATCACCCGACCTGGGACTCTACCGGGTTCCGACCGGCGAATTTCACCTGAACCGCTGCGCAGCCTTGCTGAACATGTATCTGATGGCTACCTACGGGCAGGGACAGTATGTGGAAGCGTACTACGATCAGCAGATTTATCTGAATCACAAACTGATCGAAGAAAAACAACTGAATCTGGCGGATATACAGGAAAAAGCCGCCGAATTTCTGATCCAATTCAGCGGAGTGAATGAAGTATATTCCGGCAAACGCCTGTTATTGGGGTCCTGGACACCGGACATCTCGATGATACGCAACAGTTTCCACCGTAAACGCTCGGGCGACCTGCTGATTGACGTATTGCCGGGCTGGAGCATCGTCAACGAAAATACATCCGACCATAAGGTGGTGCGGAAAGCGCATATTCCGTCTCCCCTTATTTTTATGGGCAGCGGCGTAAAACCAGCCGTAATCAACACGCCCGTAACCATTGACCACATAGCTCCCACCGTAGCTCACATATTGAGAATACGATCTCCCAATGCCTGTTCGGCAACTCCGATTACCGACATCCGGTAATACTTTCCGCACAAAAAACAAGGTGCAAAGCGCAAATAAATCAGCATTTTAATGTAACTTTGCGCAATTAAATCAATTTAGTAAATAATAAACATAAATAATAGATAATGGGATTTAATGAATTTTTAAGCTCGATTTTCGGAAACAAATCCACACGAGACATGAAAGAAATCCAACCCTGGGTAGACAAGATCAAAGCCGCTTACCCGGAGGTTGCTAAGCTTGACAATGACGGCCTCCGTGCAAAAACAGAGGAACTTAAAGAATACATCCGTAACTCGGCAAGTAAAGAACGCGCCAAGGCCGATGAACTCAGAGCCGGCATCGAAAATGTAGAGCTGGAAGACCGCGAAGAGGTATTTGCTCAGATCGACAAAATCGAAAAAGAAATATTGGAAATATATGAAAAAGCACTCGATGAAGTATTACCGGTTGCTTTCTCTATTGTAAAAGAATCGGCCAAGCGTTTCTCTGAAAACGAAGAAATAGTGGTGACGGCCACTGACTTTGACCGCACATTGGCAGCAACCAAGGACTTTGTCCGCATCGAAGGTGACAAAGCCATCTGGCAAAACCATTGGAACGCCGGCGGCAACGACACGGTGTGGAACATGGTTCACTATGACGTACAGTTGTTCGGTGGCGTGGTACTGCACAAAGGTAAAATTGCCGAAATGGCAACAGGTGAAGGTAAAACCTTGGTGGCTACCCTCCCCGTATTCCTGAATGCACTGACCGGAAACGGCGTACACGTAGTAACCGTGAACGACTACCTGGCAAAACGTGACTCCGAATGGATGGGACCGCTTTACATGTTCCACGGACTCAGCGTAGACTGCATCGACCGTCATCAGCCTAATTCCGATGCACGCCGCCAGGCCTATCTGGCAGATATCACATTCGGAACGAACAATGAATTCGGTTTCGACTACTTGCGTGATAACATGGCCATCAGCCCGAAGGACCTGGTACAGCGCCAGCACAATTATGCTATCGTCGACGAGGTGGACTCAGTATTGATCGATGATGCCCGTACTCCGTTGATTATCTCCGGTCCGGTGCCTAAAGGCGAAGACCAACTTTTTGATCAACTCCGCCCATTGGTAGAGCGACTCGTGGAAGCACAAAAAGTATTAGCAACCAAATACCTCTCAGAAGCCAAGAAACTTATCAACTCGGACGATAAGAAAGAGGTGGAAGAAGGATTCCTTGCGCTGTTCCGCAGCCACAAGGCACTGCCTAAAAACAAGGCGTTGATTAAATTCCTCAGTGAACAGGGTATCAAAGCCGGTATGCTGAAGACGGAAGAGATCTACATGGAACAAAACAACAAGCGCATGCACGAAGCAACAGATCCATTGTACTTCGTTATTGATGAAAAGCTGAACAGCGTAGACCTGACAGACAAAGGTGTCGATCTGATCACAGGCAACTCGGAAGATCCGACTCTATTCGTTTTGCCGGACATTGCCGCCCAACTTTCCGAACTGGAAAATGAACATGGATTGAGCGACGAACAAAAGCTTGAAAAGAAAGATGCCTTATTGACCAATTATGCCATCAAGTCAGAACGCGTACACACCATCAACCAGTTGTTGAAGGCATATACCATGTTTGAGAAAGACGATGAATATGTAGTGATCGACGGACAGGTGAAGATTGTTGACGAGCAAACAGGACGTATCATGGAAGGCCGCCGTTACTCGGACGGACTGCACCAGGCCATCGAAGCCAAAGAAGGTGTGAAAGTGGAAGCTGCCACACAGACATTTGCTACCATCACGCTGCAGAACTACTTCCGCATGTACCACAAACTCTCGGGTATGACCGGTACGGCCGAAACAGAAGCCGGTGAGTTGTGGGACATCTACAAACTGGATGTAGTAGTGATTCCGACCAACCGCCCGATAGCCCGTAAGGATATGAACGACCGCGTTTACAAGACGAAACGTGAAAAATATAAAGCCGTAATCGAAGAGATTGAACAGTTGGTTCAAGCAGGACGCCCGGTATTGGTGGGTACTACTTCGGTAGAAATTTCCGAGATGCTGAGCAAAATGCTGACAATGCGCAAGATCGAACACAACGTACTGAATGCGAAACTCCACCAGAAGGAAGCAGACATTGTTGCCAAGGCCGGTTTGAGCGGTACAGTTACTATTGCTACCAACATGGCGGGCCGTGGAACGGACATCAAGCTGAGCCCTGAAGTAAAAGCGGCGGGCGGTCTGGCAATCATCGGTACCGAACGTCACGAGTCACGTCGTGTAGACCGTCAGTTGCGTGGCCGTGCAGGACGTCAGGGTGACCCGGGTTCATCTGTATTCTTCGTTTCACTGGAAGATGACCTGATGCGTCTCTTCTCTTCTGACCGCATCGCCAGCGTGATGGATAAACTGGGATTCCAGGAAGGTGAAATGATCGAACATAAAATGATTTCAAACTCCATCGAACGTGCACAGAAGAAAGTAGAAGAAAACAACTTCGGTATCCGTAAACGTCTGTTGGAATATGACGATGTGATGAACAAACAGCGTACGGTGGTTTACACCAAACGCCGCCACGCCCTTATGGGTGAGCGTATCGGAATGGATATCGTCAATATGATCTGGGACCGTTGCGCGGCCGCAATCGAAAACAATGCAGACTACGAAGAATGTAAACTGGACTTGCTCCAAACACTCGCAATGGAGGCCCCTTTCACAGAAGAGGAGTTCCGCAACGAGAAAAAGGACAAGCTGGCAGACAAAACATTCGATGTGGCAATGGCTAACTTCAAGCGCAAGACAGAACGTCTGGCACAAATAGCCAACCCTGTCATCAAACAGGTGTACGAGAATCAAGGGCATATGTACGAAAACATCCTGATTCCGATTACAGACGGAAAACGCATGTATAACATCTCTTGCAACCTGAAAGCGGCTTACGAAAGTGAATCGAAAGAAGTAGTGAAATCATTTGAAAAATCAATTCTTCTTCATGTCATTGACGAATCCTGGAAAGAAAATTTACGCGAACTGGATGAACTGAAACACTCGGTGCAGAACGCAAGTTATGAACAGAAAGACCCGCTGTTGATCTACAAACTGGAATCTGTGACTCTGTTTGACAACATGGTAAACAAGATCAATAACCAGACAGTGTCTATCCTGATGCGCGGTCAGATTCCCGTAGCCGAGCCTACAGAGGAACAGCAAGAAGCAGCCAGACGCGTAGAAGTACGTCAGGCAGCTCCTGAGCAACGCCAAGACATGAGCAAATATCGCGAACAAAAACAAGACCTGAATGATCCGAATCAGCAGGCCGCTGCCCAGCAGGATACTCGCGAAGCCGTAAAACGCGAACCGATCCGCGCTGAAAAGACAGTGGGTCGCAATGATCCTTGTCCGTGCGGAAGTGGAAAGAAGTACAAAAACTGCCACGGACGGAACAGTTAAGTAACAAAGAACTTACAACTCCTTAATAAAAGCCTCGAACGGTTAAAAACTGTTCGAGGCTTTTCTATATTCAACCAAAATCGTATTTTTGTTCTTTTAGAAAAGTAAAAAAACAGGCTATGACAAAATATCCGTATATACTGTTCGTATTGCTCCTCGCGTCTTTCAGTTCCTGCCAGACTGTTGAGCAACTTTCCATCGATTATATGCTCCCCGCAGAGATCAGTTTTCCTAACGAACTGAAACGAGTGGCAGTCGTAAACAATGTGAGCGACACTCCGGATAACACCTTACCACCCAAGGATAATACAATAAAAAATAAAAATGAACTCAGCCGTGCAGTAGCCTATCACGAGGGACAACCCGTACTCACTACCGAAGCATTGGCCAAAGCTATTGCCGAACAGAACTATTTCAATGAAGTCGTAATCTGCGATTCGGCCCTGCGTGCACGTGATTTCACACCCCGTGAATCGACTCTCAGCCAAGAGGAAGTTCAGACCTTGGCACAGTTTCTGGACGTGGATTGCATCATCTCACTGGAAAACCTGCAGATGAAATCGACACGGGTTCTCAGTTACATCCCCGAATGGAACACTTATTACGGCACATTGGATACGAAGGTTTACCCAACGCTGAAAATCTATCTGCCGGGACGAAAAAGCCCGATGGTAACCATCAATACCCATGACAGTATTTTTTGGGAAGAATATGGAAATACCGAAGGGTTTGTCCGCTCACGCCTGCCGGATGAAAGACAAATGATACGCGAAGCTTCTGAATTTGCCGGTTCCGTGCCGGTAAACAGAATATTACCTTATTGGAAAACGGCCAATCGATATTATTTCATCAATGGCTCTGTAGCTATGCGCGATGCTGCCGTTTATGTGAAAGAAAACGAATGGGAAAAAGCATCCAAACTGTGGGAACAGGCTTTTAAAGCAGCCAAGAACGACAAAAAGAAAATGCGTGCAGCCTTCAACCTGGCTCTATATTACGAGATGAAAGACAGTGTGGAAGAAGCACACAAATGGGCTGTCACTGCACAGGAACTGGCCCGTAAAATAGACAAAATCGACACGTTGAAGAGAAACGATATAGACTTGAGCGAAATCCCCAACTACTACCTGACCAGCCTTTATGTGAATGAATTAAAGGAAAGGAGCAACGGATTGGGCAAATTAAAAGGCCAAATGAGTAGATTTAATGAGGATTTTTAAAGAAATCATGCAAGGGTTCTTATTTTTTTTATACCTTTGAGCTAAATAAAAAGAGCTAAAAGATATGAAACTTAGTCAGCAATCACAAGCCATTATCGAATCTGCGATTCAAAAAGCAATCAACAAATATACCTGTGGATGCGAACAGACCATCGTCACAGATATCCATATTCAACCGAATCAGAATTCCGGTGAACTCTTTATCTATGACGATGAAGATGAAGAACTATCCAGTGTAACCATCGATGAATGGACAGCCTACGAAGGGGACGACTTTTACGAAGATGCTGAAAGAATTTTCCGTACCGTGCTTTGCCGCATGAAAGAGAACGGGAGCTTCGATAAGTTAACCATCCTCAAACCCTACTCCTTTGTGTTGGTAGATGAAGACAAAGAGACGATCTCAGAGCTTCTGCTTGTAGATGACGACACACTGTTGGTGAACGATGAACTATTGAAGGGACTGGACAAAGAATTGGACGACTTCCTGAAAGACCTGTTGGAGAAATAATCCTCTTTTTTTCATTATATAGTAAAAGAGGCCATCCGAATGATTCGGATAGCCTCTTTTTGATATACAGTTTGTATAATCAAAATCTCGTCACTTTGTCGGAGTGAGCTTTCAGATACTCAAAACGATTGATCAGTTCACCCAACTTTTTAGGATACTTCTCGGCCAGATTCTTTTGTTGACCGATGTCTGACTTCAAGTTATACAACTTATAACCGTAACCCAAACCGATGAAGTCACCGTCTTCCTTGCTATAAGGATTGTAATATGGAGGAATCAGCGCCCAATCTCCCTGACGATAGGCATAATTGAACATTCCCTCAATAACCAACTCTTTACGCCCTTTTTTACTCTTGCCCAGAAAAGCATCGAGTGTGTTTTCGCTATCTACCTTGTCCGGATAAGTCTGTCCCAAAAGAGAAGCAAACGAGGCCAATAGGTCCATCTGACAGACAAATACATCTGACACCTGAGGCTTCACCTTTGCAGGCCAACGAAGCATGAACGGTATACGGGTACCACCGTCGAACATACTTGTTTTACCCCCTCTCAACGGACCGGCTATTTTGTGATCACCCACCAACTCTACCGCATCATCTTGGTAACCATCATCGAGCACCGGACCATTGTCACTCGTCAGGATCACAATGGTATTCTCCGCCAATCCCAACTTATCCAACTCTTTCAGGAACTGATCAACACACCAGTCTGCCTCCAGAATCACATCACCACGGGGTCCCATGCCTGACTTTCCTACAAAACGTTCGTTGGGAACACGAGGTACATGCGGTTGGTGAAGTCCGTAATAAAGGAAGAAAGGCTTGTCTTTATTGTCATCTACAAACTGCCTGGCCTTGTCCAGGAATAATCCTGCCATTTCTTCATCTTTCCATTGTGCAGCCTTCCCGCCTTTCTGGAAACCAATGCGGGGAACTCCATTCACAATAGAGCCTGCATGTCCCACACTGGGATACATGCGCAGCAATTCGGGGTTCTCTTTACCGGTAGGTTCGCCGGGGAAGTTTTTCCGGTAATCCACATAAAGAGGGTCATTCGGATCCAATCCGACGACTCTTCCATTTTCCAGAAAGACGCAAGGAACGCGATCATTGGTTGCTGCCTGAATAAACGAATAGTCGTAACCGATCTCAGCGGCTCCGGGATGCACCTCCTTATTCCAGTCCACATGCCCATCTCCTAGGCCGATGTGCCATTTACCGACAGAACCGGTAGTATATCCCGCCTGCTTCATAAGTTTAGGCAACGTTATTTTTTGAGTATCGATAATCAATGCGGCGTTACCCGGTAAGATTTTAGCATCCACATTGCTCCAGGGATATTTCCCGGTCATCACCGAATAACGGCTGGGGGTAGATGTGGCCGCAGTACAAAATCCCTGCGTAAACCGAATACCTTCGTTGGCTATACGATCCATACCCGGAGTTTGAATCCGGTGTGCGCCATAACAACTTAAATCTCCGTATCCCAAGTCATCGGCGACAATCAGGATGATGTTGGGTTGTTTCTCTGTTTGTTCCTGGGCAGGCTGAGGTACGGCCAAGGCACTTACCGGCAAAGACACCCCTGCCACTAATCCCAATGTGCAGTTCAGCAATTTCATTCGTTCGTTTGTCATATCAATTTTGTTCATGAGTAATTTCCAATAAGGTCTGTCAGATCCGGATACAAAGATAGCCAACAATCTTATTCAGATACGAAAATAGTGAGATTAAATCGAAATGATATCCCTTAAAAAACGAGAGTGTGCCTCACGAGACACACCCTCTTCAATACCTCAGCGGCTATTTTGTTTAGGGCTTCAGGTTTTTCATCCGGACATGTCTCAATATATTCTGGAGTTCAAAAACCAGATCCGGATGGAGAGAAGCTACATTCTTCTGTTCTGCCACATCGTCTACCACGTGATATAACTGCGGTGTACTCAGATTTCCGGTTTCTATCTTCGGTCCCCAGGTAATCATGGCCGGTCCGTCATTGGGCTCAATGTACTTCCAGTCCTTGGTGCGGACTGATAATGTATGATTGGAAGCCTGCTCTATCACCCAGGAACGGTCGGACTGGTTTTTGCCCAACCAAGTATCGAGGTAGTTAAAGCTATCGGGTGCCGCTCCCTTCGGCAGCCCGGCTCCTACCAATGAAGCCAAAGAGGCAAACCAGTCGATCTGCGAGACCAAAGCGTTGGAAACCTGTGATGAAGCAGCTCCCTTCGGCCATCTTACAATGGCAGGAATACGAGTTCCCCCTTCAAAAGCACTGTACTTATTACCACGCAACGGTCCTGCGGGACTATGACCGTTCAGCAATTCTTCCGCACGATCCTGATAGCCGTCATCGACAACCGGACCATTGTCACTGGACAGAATAATTAGCGTATTTTCTGACAGTCCCAGTTTATCAAGGGTTTCCATGATCTGGCCTACACTCCAGTCGAACTGCACGATGGCATCTCCACGCAATCCCATCGGGTTCTTTCCACGAAAACGGTCGTGCGGGAAACGGGGAACATGTACATCGTTTGTAGCAAAATACATAAAGAAAGGTTCGTCTTTATGCTCACGGATAAAGCCGATGGCATGTGAAGTGATTGAATCGGCAATATTTTCATCTTTCCACAAAGCCTTGCCGCCCCCTTTCATATATCCGATACGGCCGATACCATTGACGATGGCCATGTCGTGTCCATGGCTCGATTTCAGATTGAACAGCAATTCCGGGTGATCTTTTCCCAACGGTTCCCCCTCGATCGGCTTACGATAGCTGACTTCAATCGGAGCAGAAGGGTCATAATTGGCCACTTTACCATTTTCTATAAAGACACACGGAACACGATCGGCTGTTGCAGCCATTATATAAGAATAATCAAAACCTATATCTCCTAAAGCAGTCGGCAGAGGAGCATTCCAATCCTGTTCTCCATCCTTATCGCCCAACCCCAAATGCCATTTGCCGATGGCCGCCGTAGCGTAACCGGCATTCTTAAACATATCAGCCATCGTATAGCGTTCGGGACGGATAATCATCCCTGCATTGCCTGCTGCAATATCAGTGCCCGGACGACGCCAGGCATATTCTCCGGTAAGCATAGAGTAACGCGAAGGAGTACTGGTAGCAGCCGTAGCATGCGCATTGTTAAAGCGAATACCTTCAGCTGCCAAACGGTTTACATTCGGAGTCTGCACATTCTTTGCACCATAACACTCCAAGTCGCCATAACCGAGGTCGTCGGCATAGATAAACACGACATTAGGAAGTTGCCGATCATTGATTTTTTGCTTGGCTTTTCCTCCCTTCTGACCGGTAGCAGCCATCAGGCATGCTACCGGAGAGAGACAAGCCAATAATACATATTGTCTCATTTTTTAAACTATTAAATTAGTCACGTAAATTCGGGTTAATATTTTGCTCGGACTGAGGGATCGGCCATGTATAATCCGTCGGATTACGGAAAGCACGTTTGCCCACATACCAGCGGTAGTTTCCTGTCGGGTCAACCTCTTTGGTCGTAGTCGCATACTGAGTCGAACCCGGGTAAGGCGCACCCCAAATTTTCTGGGACAATACCTCGTGTGCAATTCCCCATCTCATGATATCCCAGTAACGGATACCTTCCATAGCCAACTCGATGCGGCGTTCGTGACGCACGATTTCACGAAGCTTCGCAGGAGTTACCTCGGTTACCGGAGGCATGTTCACACTTGCACGTCCTCTCACTGCATTGATAGTCTCGTCCAATATTCCTTGAGTGATCGTTTGATTATCTTCAACCAGGCATTCCAGATAGCCCAACAACACTTCGGCATAACGAATAACCGGAGTCAGTCCGTTTGCGCTCTGTACATCGTTTATAGGTGTCGATTCTTCAAAATATTTCCTCATCATAAAGCCAGTTCTGGAAGCCTCGCTCGTATAATCGAGCTTCTCCTTCTTGGCTGCACTGTAGTCAGGACTCATCTTATACTCTGTACCCATAAAGATGGCACCGTTATAGTAAATTGTATAATCCAGACGCGGATCGCGATCCTTTCCTAAATTAGACGGGTCATATCTCGGATCATCATAGCTGAAAGGAGTTCCATCCTTAAATTCATACGATTCGTATAAATCAGCAGCCGGATTGACCAGGCTCCATCCCCCGTCTTTAGCAGAAAGTGCATGCTGCGGCAGACCGGTACCCAGATAGTTTTCCAAATACTGGATGTAGAAAATATTCTCCTTGTTCGAAGTTCCGGTAGAAGGATAAAACAGCTCCTGATAGTTGGCGTTTATCGCATTATCTCCCAATTCCATAATATCGTGGAAAGCCTTTGCTCCACTTTTCCAGTCTTTCTGCAACATGCAGGTACGTCCGAGAAAAGCAAGAGCCGCCTGCTTACAAGCACGTCCGGCTTCTCCCGCCGGAATGGCGGAGAAACGGGGTAAATCGGCCGCAGCTGCTGTAAATTCGGTTACACACCATTTCAGGATATCGGCCTGTGAGGTCTTTGTCACATTGTTGGCTTCTTCACCCGTCAGCACATTCTCTACCAAAGGAACATTTTTGAAATAGCTGGCAAGGTAAAAATACTGTGTCGCACGCAGGAAACGGGCTTCCGCAATCATCCGTGTTTTCTTTTCCGATTCCGAGCTATTCTGGATACCGACCAAAAAACGGTTACAATAACCGATCCGCTTATAAGACGTCTCCCAATACCTTTTAATAAAAGCATTGTCTGCAGTCAGGTTTCCACTCGAAATCTTAAAGAAAGGATTGTTCTCTCCCCGACGGTCAAAAGCGTTATCCGAAAGATGCTCCATCATAATCATTCCGTGATAGGACCACCAATCCGAAGGGTTATACTCTACGCCGTCTGTCAGGCTTCCTCTATACAGAGAAGTCAATGCCAATTCCGCATTCGATTCGCTATTCCAAAAAGTCTCTTCGGACAAGTCTGTCAGTGGATAGCGCTCTAAATCACAAGCTTGAAACAGTCCTGCCGCCAATGCCAATGCTACTATATATTTTAAACTCTTCATCTTACATCAAAATTTTAAGGTTAAACCAAATGTATAAGTTGACAGAATAGGATAATAACTACCGTCTGTATTAATTTCCGGATCCCAGCCTTTACGATATCCGCTGATGGAGAATGGATTATCAAGTGATATATAAAAACGAAGGTTGGAAGAACCGAACTTCTGAGTTATACGTTTGGGCAATGTATATCCTAACTGGATATTTCTCACTTTGAGATAAGAGGCATCCAAAATCCAGAAGTCAGAGCCCAGCGTATTGTTGCTACCTGCATTCGACATCACTTCGAGACGAGGATATTTAGGATATCGGTTCGACTGATTATTCGTCCAGGTTTCTTCTGCCTGCCATTTCTGAATATTGCCTTCCTGGAAGAAAGCATAACCGGCATAATTGGTCAACTGGCCTTTTACCTTGGCCACTCCCTGAAGCAATATATTGAAATCAAATCCCTTATACTCCGCACCCAGTCCTAAGCCAAACGTATACTGAGGTATCTTTGATCCTAAATAAGTTTTATCGGATTCGTCCACCTTTCCGTCACCGGAGATGTCCACATAGCGTAAATCACCGGCTTTGGAGTTAGGAGCAATCTTGCTCTGATCGTGCCATTCTTTTACTTCGTCATCGGTCAGGAATACGCCATCCGTCTTATAGCCATAAAACATATTCATCGGATAACCCAGGAACAGGTCGCTACCGTTACCTATCATTCCGCTTTTCTGTTCCACATCTCCTACACCCAGGCTGATCACCTTGTTTTTAATTATCGAGAAGTTTCCATTCACATGATAACTAAACTCACCAATCTTGTTCTGATGACCGATCTCAAACTCCCATCCTTTGTTCTCAAGGCTTCCTGTATTGACCTGCGAAAGTCCCAGACCAAAGATAGAAGAGTAACTTGCACTCGGTTTATAGAGAATATCTGTCGTTTTACGATAGAAGTAAGCAGCGTTGAATGTCAATTTATTGTTCCAGAAAGCTGTTTCAATACCGACATCGGTGGTACGGGTCTTTTCCCATTTCAGTGTAGGATCGACATAAGTGGTCACTGCGGCTCCTTGTGTATACACACCTCCGAATACATAGTTCATCGCCTTTCCAAGTGCGTAAGTGGACTGATAAGGGTAGTTACCAATATTATTGTTACCCAGGATACCGTATGATGCTTTCAGTTTCAAGTTATCAATAAAACTCAGTGACTCTGCTTCTTTGAAGAACTGCTCTTCCGACAGACGCCATCCTACAGCAACAGATGGGAAGAAACCGAATTTATTATCTGTCGGGAAACGGGAAGAACCATCATAACGCATAGTAGTTTCAAACAGGTAGCGTTGGTCATAGTTATAGGTCAAACGTCCGAAGACAGACATAATAGCCCAATCGTAACCTCCGCCAGAGTTAGTCTGGCCATCGGCTCCTCCTGCATTCAAATAAGGAACTTCATCCGAAGGAAAGTTCAAGCGGCTTCCCCCTACAGTTCTCTGTGATTCGTCTTCCCAAGTATAACCGACCAACACAGACAAATCATTTTTGCTGAACTTCACGTTATAGTCGGCCAATGCCTGGAATGTCTTATAGACCGTTTTGTACATGGTATCCGATAGAGAAGAAGGTCCCAGCTTCTTGCCGCCCGTAATCTCCATTGCCGAACGATAGTGACGAATCTGCTGACCGGTATAGTTATATCCTCCGATAGCTTTCAGCGTTAAGCCTTTCACAGGTGTGAATGCCAACTCGACATTAGAACGGAACTTATCGAAGTTTTCATCATAAAAAGAGCCGCTGTCCAGCCATGCCAATGGTGTTCCGAGTACCTTCGGTCCTAAGCCGTAAGATCCGTCTTCCAATTTAGTTGCCCATAATCCGGGAAAACGAAGTGCATTACTTGAGAAAGCTTTAAATCCGGCAGAGTCCATTCCACCTGGAGTAGAAGGTTCGCTCCGTTTAGAAACGACTCCACCCAAACGGGTAGTCAGTGTCAGGTTTTTAGCCAACTCTGTAGTCAGATTCACTCTGCCGTTGTAACGGTCGTAGTGATTGTGTTCCATCAGACCATTCTGTTTTACATAGCCGAAAGAAACCATATACTGTGTCTTATCATTTCCTCCGTTCACGGTCAGTTCATGACCGGTTTGCAGTCCTTTGTTGCCCAGAAGTTTATCCAGATAATGTTCATTAGGATAATTATACGGATCTGATCCATCCTTATACTTCTGAATCTCCTCCGCCGAATAGACTTCCTTACCCATAGCCTTATTATATAATTCCGCATATTCCCAGGAATCGCACATTTCCGGTAGTTCGGTAGCTTGATTGAAGCCTACATATCCGTTATAACTTACGGTAACTTTACCTTTCTGGCCACCTTTTGTTTTTACCAGTACAACCCCATTTGCAGCACGCGAACCATAAATGGCGGCCGACGAGGCATCTTTCAATATAGAGATACTTTCAATATCTGCCGGGTTCAAATCATTCAGACTGCCGGGAAGTCCATCGACCAGTACCAAAGGATCGGGAGTCGCTCCGAAAGAGCCCACACCACGTACCCGAATCGTACCCTGGTCTTGTCCCGGATTACCGCTCGACTGTGTGATCGTCACTCCGGAGAGTTGTCCGGTCAGCATATTCGAAACACTGGGTGCAGTTCTGGATTCAAGTTTTTTGCTATCCACAGCAGCAATTGAACCAATCACGTTCACCTTCTTCTGTGAACCGTAACCTACCACAACAACTTCTTCCAAAGCCTGGGCATCTTCTTTCATTGTCACATTCAATGGTTTTCCTGCAATGACCTTCAGTTCCTGAGGCTGGTATCCGATGTAGGAAATCTCGATCACTGCCTTATCTGAACTGACCGATAGAGAGAAATCACCCTGCAAATTGGTAACCGTACCATTGGTGGTCCCTTTCTCAACGATACTGGCACCAATCACCGGTTCTCCGTTGACATCGACTACTTTTCCCGAGATTTTCACCGCTTGTTGTTGCTTCGATGTCATTTCAGTAGACAAAATAATCTTTTTGTCCAAAACGGAGTATTTCACGTCAGTCCCTTCAAAGATTTTATCCAGTACTTTAAATATATTACTTTTATCAACCGAAACAGAAACAACTCTTTTCAGATTGACATGTTTGTTATTAAAGAAAAAGCCAAAGCCCGATTGCTTTTCTATTTCTTTCAGAACTTTCTCTACAGTTTGATTCTGTGCATCAATACTGATTTCCACCTTTTGTGCGAAGCTGTCTGTCGCATGCACAAAACTCATAGAGCAAATTAGGAATAGGATGAATAGTCGCATAGTTCTTGGAATTTTTTTCGAGGTCAGCCAAAGCGAAGACTTTACCACCCGTAACAATTGGATGCTAAAATAATTTTGCATAATTTTGTATTGACTTAAAGTTAAAAAATAGTTTATCTCAGCTTGTCGCCAAACAAGCTCACAAGGTTTACTCTTTTACGTATGGATTAGATACGCCAATATCTTTCCATACGTTTTTGGCATTTTAAGGAGGTTTGTCTTTCATAAGCATTTCATTTTAAAGGTTAATCAATAAACTTCTATTATACTTCGTTCATCCCGAATATCAGGACTTTCCAAATATCTCCACTGTATCTTGGACGAGATTTTAAAATACTCCAGAATACGTTCCAACCGCTGTTCAGTAAATGTGCCTGTAAAGGCATTAGTCTTCAAACGGGCATTCTTTAGTTTAAATGTTACATTAAAGCGCTTCTCGAGCATCCTCAGTGCTACATCCAACGGAGTGTTATTAAATATAATCTTACCATCTTTCCAGGCGGTTTCGGACAGGCAGGATGTTGCGTACAACTGTACATCACCATTGGTCGAACTGTAGACCAACCTTTGTCCGGGTTTCATAACCACTTTCTTGGCTAGATAGTCTTTATCACTAAAATGAAAGCAGACCTGCCCTTCCACCAATGTTGTCGAAACATCCGGCTCGTCTTCATAAGCCTCCACATTGAAGTGTGTACCCAGCACTTCTATCTGCGATGAATGCGGGGCGGAAACTACAAACTTCTTTTTCAAATCCTTTGCTACCGCAAAATAAGCTTCTCCCTTTAATTCGACATTTCGTATATCGCCTTCAAAAACAGAAGGATAACGTAAAGAAGACTCCGAATTGAGATAGACAACCGTACTATCGGGCAATACCACCGAGGTTGTCATCCCCGGGTTGGTTTTTATTTCCATCATCTGGCACACAGCAGATTTCCCATTGTGCATATATTGCACCAGAAAAGCAACGGACAACGGGATAAATAAGATAGCAGCGACACGCTGCATCCACTCCCACCAAGTTGTTTTCCTGACGATCATTCTGCTACTGACCTTTTTCAGAGCTTTTTCCGTATCCACCTTACGCATTACGTTGACCGTATCTACAGCTATATAAAGAGTGTTGATTTGATCCACTATCTTTCGGTTATCTTCCGATTCTTCCATCCAGCTTTCCACCTGCCGGCATTCTTCTTCCGTAGCCAGTCCTTCACAATATCGAGGCAGTAAATGGTCTATATCTTCGTAGTTCATATTTGTAATTCAACCCTTTTATTAATAAGACAGGTGGAAAAATAAGATTCCTAAACTTAAATCCATTTTTTTTATAGAAATCTTTGTTTTAATAAGAAAAGACTATCTTTGTATATAAATTAAATTTCTAAATCTATGAAGCCGAATCGGACAAAAGAAGACATTTTACTGCTTTCCCAACTTCAGCAAGGAGATAAAAAAGCCTTCAATACTTTGTTCAGAAGGTATTATCCGATATTATGCGCTTATGCCCACCGTTTTGTAGACTTGGAAGATGCGGAAGAAATAGTTCAGGATGTAATGTTGTGGTTATGGGAGAATCGAGAAATCTTATTGATAGAATCATCCCTTAGTCAATACCTGTTGAAAATGATATATCACCGTTCATTAAACCGCATCGCACAAAAGGAGGTAAAGTATCGTGCCGATACATTATTTTATGAGAAAAGCCAGGCAATGATTTATGACGTGGATTTCTATCAGATTGAGGAGTTAACCAAACGGATTCACACCGCGATAGCGGAGTTACCGGAATCTTACCGGGAAGCGTTTATCATGCACCGGTTCAGAGATATGAGCTACAAAGAAATCGCACAAACTCTTAACACCTCTACCAAAACAGTAGATTACCGCATACAACAGGCACTAAAATTATTACGTAAAGAACTCAAAGAGTTCCTGTCGTTCGCCTTGATATTTCTGGCAGCGTAATATGCAGGGAAGTATGTGGAGAATAAATATAAGCAGTGGGGAGGGACCAAAAAAGAGAAGATACATTAAAAAACGTCTTCACCACAGAATAACATAGAGTGCCACAGAGTGAGCTTAATCTATTGATAACTAATAATATCTATCTATGTAATCTGCGGTGAAGACGACTTTTGATGTATCCCCTCTATAATATATACCGGACTTACTCTATCGTAATGTCGAACTGATCATAAGAATCTGTTCTCCACGATTTATCACAAGTAAGAGGAGAAAGTGCAAAGAGAGGAGAGAATGTTTTGATTTTAATCGTTTTTCCATCAGGCATGAATTCCATAATCCTCAACCATCCGTCTCCACCGTTACCGAACCATTGCTTATCGGCAGTCTGCGCATTAAACATCATCTGAGGAACATTCTTGCCTGAAGCATTTTTATCAATCCGGAAACTGACATTATCCTTATAATCGGCAATCTCACATTCGTGACCGCAAATCACCATACAAATATTCTTTGCCGGATAGACCAACTTATCCCAAATAGCTTTTCCATAATTGGCAGGAGTCACTTTGTAGTTCTCGCTTTCAATGACTTTTCCTGTCCATGCCAGATATGAATGTGTCAGCAATATCACTTTATGGTCTTTATAGCGGGGAGCATCGACCACTTTCTTAGCCCACGCCAAAGCCTCATCACGTGGAGCAAATTCCAGAGAAACAACCAGAATTTTGCCCCAGGTATCGGTTATAAATTCATAGGCAGCATTTTCCAGTGTCGGTATACCCTGATAATTGTTGCCTACGGCAACCAGGCTCTTGCGCCAACAGGAGTTTCTCTCCGCAGGAAAGTAATCAGGGAAATGACACAAACGATTTTCCGCTTTCTGATATCCATAATCATGATTACCGGTACAAATCACATAAGGCAATTTTCCATCCAGTCGCTCAAACGCACGTGAAGCAGCACGCCATTGCTCCTCACTTGTCTGGTTGCCGTTCACTCCATCCGGAATGCGAATTTCATTTTGCTCCACCAAATCACCGGTACAAAGCACACCTTTTATATTCAGAGATTCAATGCTATTGGCTACCCATGCTGTCTGTAACTCAAAAAGTGGCTGATTGGCATCGAACTTTGTATAACTCTGCGGATCGGGTAAAAGAATCATTGAAAAAGACTTTTCATCGGTCAACTTTGCGCGGACCGGATAGACTTGCGCAGAAACAAACAGCGTCTGCACACAAAGAATGAAAGCTAATAAGTAGTTTTTCCTGTTCATAAGTATTACATTTAAATATCTCAAATAAAAATTAAGTAGCAAAGATATAAATACTAGCCGGCAATAGCCCCTGTATTCTCCGAATTATTTCAGGGAAAAAGTAGCCATTACGGCTTTATGGTCTGTCGGCCATACGCCTAGCGGAGTTATAAACGAATCTTTACCACTCTCCTCCACACGTTCACTACGGACGATCGATTTTGAAGGACCTACCACCGATACATCTTTTAATTTCAATTTCCTGTCCGGCATGAAATAAATAAAGTCGATACGATCCCGTTCGTCAGCATCGGGTGCCCACGACAGTTTCTGCACCGGCACTCCTTCATTATCAGACGGGAATGTAAAGCCCGGATGTGTAACCGGATTAGGGTATTTCGTCCGGTAAGCATCTTTAAATCCGGCATTTTCAAGTAATACGGAGCAATCCCACCGAACTACCGTCCCATTATGATCCCACAAATTCTTTGTATTTTCTTTCCAATCCAGATGTGAAGGTTCGTTGAAATCACCTCCCAGCAAAATGATATTTCCTTTTTCCTTTCGGGCATCTTCTATGACATGGCAAATAGCTTCATCACGCATAGATTCATTATTAGCCTTTTCAATGGCTACCGCATCCAGCACCGGAGCATCCAGTTTTTTCCAGGTAACCCCGCTATAGCCTCTCGGCAAATAACAAGCATAATGCGTATAATCCAGATGAGCAGAATAAACAACCACATCTCTTCCGTTAATACGAATACGGGCTTTCAGCACCGAACCGGCATCATCTTCCAAAGGGCAATTAGGGGCTTGTTCTTCAATTTTATATTTTGATAAAATACCTACATCCAACTTACTGTTTTCACCATAATACTTCTTTCCACGCTCTTCCAAAGCCTGCAATATACGCGAAATGAATTGTTTCCCATGATAATTTCTCACCTCACTGAACAACACAATATCCGGTTCCAGGCGGGCCACTTCATCCGCTATGGCTTCAAAGCCCCCTTTCACCATGGTGCCCTCCTGCCAGATATTCATTTGGAGCACTTTGAGTTCGCTCCCTTTGCCATAGGCCATTACGGCAAACAGCCATAAAGTTATATTTAATAAACTATATCTTAACATATCAATATATTCTAATCAACAGAGGTGAGAACAGGGAGCGTTTCTCTCCATTCTGCACTCACCTCTCCTATTTTTATTTTATTGCAAAATCCACATCAGTTTATTTACATCGTCCACCCCTCCGAACTGACGTTCAAGAGCCTCGTTCTGATGTTCCAGGTTATAATCGGACTCTGATTTGGGATACATCCAGCGCATCGGCAACCTGTCATTCATCGTATTACGGTTGGTTGCAGGATTAATCGGCAACACCGGATAACCTGTACGTCGATAATCATAATAAACATCATACGGATGCTGCATGAACGAAGCCAGATAACGTTGCGTCAATATCTTCTCAATATCCGCTTCTTTCTCACCACTCAATTGGATAGCGGGTGTTTCAAGGAAAGCTGCAATCGCTTCCTCTGTAATCGGATGTCCATGATGATATACCTCTTCATCCGGAGTATTGGAAGCTATAAACTCCATATGGGCTCTGATCGCCTTTTTATAGTAAGCAGACGCATCTCCCGAAATCCATCCCCGCACGGCTGCTTCGGCCAGAATAAAATTCTGCTCGGCATATCCTAATCGAACGACCGGTTCTCCGGAAGGATAATCGGTATAACGTGCATTAAATCCGGAGTATTGTTCAGTGGCATAAGCTTTTTCTATCTGCTCGAAAGGCAGTGAAGGGTCTGTACCGATATAAGCATCCCAACTGTCGGCTGTCACCCCTTCGTTAAGTTTGGCCTTTGCCGGCTTTGCATAATAGAACATGCGAATATCTCCTGTCGCCTTGAATTTATCAATCAGCATGGTAGACAGCATGGCATAACCCGCATGCTTGGTATTCGTGTTATGGAAAGGATACACTGTATTCGCTTTATCCGCATATTTCATCTGCAGATTATCTTCATTCGATTCCATCAGGCTGCCCGATGCTACGATCCGTGCAAAACGTTCCTTCACCTTCAGGTCGGCATCGCTCTCTTTCTTCGAGAGGTGCATCAGCACTTTCAGTTGAAAAGCCGTAGTCGCTTTCTTCCACTTGCTGATACTTCCTCCCAGGATCGGATCGCCATCAAAATCTTTAGCTGTCGAAAACAGTTCATAAGCTGTTTCCAGATCGCTCAGAATAAAGTTCATCACTTCCTTCTGGGTATTGTACTTAGGACGTACCAATCCTAATTCGCCTTGCAAAGCTTCTTCATAAGGAAGATCTCCCATCTCCATCGACATATAAAATATCTTATAGGCCTTGATGAAATGTGCCAGTCCGTCGTATGCATTTACGTTATCGTCCGAAACGGATTCGACCATCTTCTGGGCATTGATCAGGGTAGTATACCCGCCAAAACCGGAACGCCCGAAGACATTATACTGGTAATCTTCCATACTTTCACCCCATGCCATCTGCTTGGCAAGCAATTCGTCGTATATAAAGGATTTACTGGCACTGGAAGAGGTAATGTCCAGCAGTAATCCGGTTGCCAGCAATGAAGAGGTCACCTTAGTGGTTGCATCGGGATCTGTATTGATTTCATCGAACTTATCACAAGACGCCAACAAAGCGGTTGCCAGCAACAGCGATATGTATTTATTAATTCGTTTCATATTATTCTATCTTTTAAAAATCCAATTTTACATTAAAACCTAAATAACGGGTGGAAGGAGAGCTCAGGTTATCCGAGTCACTGTCGGGATCGGTAAAACGGAACTCTTTGGTCCAGACAAACAGGTTTTGTCCGACAAAAGCCAGTGTCAGCCCTTTCATATGAAGCTTGTCACAAACCGATTTAGGCATTTGATAGCTCAGTGAGAGGTCACGCAATTTAAAGAAAGTTTCATCAAATACATTCTGACGGGTGACGGTGCCTATATATGGATTGGTACTCTTCATATACGATTCGTAGGATACCTGTACATCATTCGGAGCAAACACACGGTTGTCATGGATGATTTTTCCATTCGAGTCATAATCTACACTTCCCGAAACTACTTTTACTCCACTGCCCACAAAGTTGGTCTTCTTGTTCACTACCTCGTCATACCGCCACTGGTTGTCCGAGTCGATATGTGCTCCCGAATTCCACATGGCCTGATTGGTCTTCGAATGTGCCATACCTCCCACTCGTCCGTCAAGTGTAAAAGAAAGAGTAAAGTTCTTATAGGTTACCGTATTGGTCCAGCCCCATATCCAATCGGGATATTCATAGCCGATAACCGACTGGTAGTCGCTCTGTTTGGGATAACCATTATAATTAACTAAATTTCCCTGTGAATCACGCTCCCAATCGTAAATACCGTACCAGTCCCAACGTTTCCCGACGGCTACCCAAGGTTTTTGTGTAGAATACACCGGGTCTATTTTGGTATAATACCAACGGTCACGCGACCAGTTGAAGGACGACTCCCATTTCAGGTCTCTCGTCCTGATAATATCGCCCGATAAAGTCAACTCTACTCCCCGTCCTACATATTCTTCATCGATATTGATCAATGTAGACGTAAATCCGGAAGAGTTACTGATACCTGCACTGCGGGTCAAGTTGTAATAGAGTTTATTATAATATGTAAAATCCAGTTTCAGGCGATTCTTAAACATGTGAATTGCCGTACCGATTTCATAAGAACGCGTGGCCGAGGGTTTCACCGCTACACCACGGATAGATGTCGGATAATATGCGGCGCTCTCACCGTTCCATAAATCGGTAGAAACACTGTAAGTATTGTTGGTATCGTATACTCCCAAGTCACTCTTGGTCTGCGTCCATGCCCCCCTCACTTTCCAGAAGTCAATCACTTCGGGCATTGGGATGAACTGTGAAAGAACCACACTACCGGCTACAGAAGGATAGAAATAAGAACGTGTCTCCGACGGCAATGAAGAAGACCAGTCATTACGTCCTGTCACATCCAGAAACAGTGTACTTTTCCAGGAAACAGAGGCTTTGGCATATACACTGGTCACCAGTTTTTTGGTAATACCGCTGGTTGTCTTCACCGGATCAATCGATGACTTCAATGAATAATACCCCGGAATTTTCAACCCATTCTGCGTTTCGCCCAGGATATTGTCACTCTTCCAATAATAAACGTTTCCACCAATAAAACCATCGACATTAAAATCACCGAATTTGTGATCGGCAGACAAGATCAGGTCATTGTTTAAGCTGTATCCTCCTAAACGTTGCAGCCCGTAATAACCTTGTTTATGCCAGCCACCTACGGCACTGACGGCATTCCGCCACTCTTTCTTCTGCGAGTATGAATCCAGACCCGAACGCAGTGACAGGTTCAACCAGGGAGTAAAATCATAGTTGGCAGAAAGATATCCGTTAATCAAATCGTAATCACTCGAACGGACAATTTCATTTGCTATGAAATAAGGGTTGTCATACCACTTGGTATCCATCCAGTTCTGCTGTTCGTCCTGCTTGATCCAGTAGTTCTTATAGTCGCGTATATCATATTCGGCACCCGACCACACCAACAGGTTATAAAGGAATCCGCTACCACCGTATCCGGCTCCCATGTCATTGGGATAAAAGCGCTTATTATAAGTCAATCCTCCGTCAAAAGAGAATTTCTTCCACTTCATATCACCCGACACCGAATAAGTGATCTTATTCAGTTTCTGGTTCGGATACTGTCCTTTATTATACACATGGGTCAATGAAGTGCGTACACTTCCATATTTACCTTTCTGAGAGACACTTACATTGTTGTTTGTCACCATACTCAACTCCTGGAAGTTCTTCAGATTGTTTTTGCCTTTCGATACCAAAGGCATGTCTACCCATTCGTGCGTATACGGATCATACTGCAATGCCGTACGCCCGATGTCCAGCTTATCTCCCCATACATATCCTCCGGTAGAATAGGTACCCTGTGATCCAGAACTGTATGACGTTTGCACTTCCGGCTTTCTCAGATATCCGGCCGCAAACATCGTACTGCTATTCACAGTCACATTCAGTCCCTCTTCTTTTCCTTTTTTGGTAGTAATCATCACCGCACCGGCTCCTCCACGTGCACCATACAGGGCCGAAGCCGTAGCTCCTTTCAAGACATCGACCGACTCGATATCATCAGCAGCTATATCATTTAATCCTACGTTACCATAAGGCACTCCGTCGATAACCAGCAAAGGAGCAGATGCACGCAACGAAAGTGAAGGTGAAGTATTGAACTCCGTACTGTTTTTTACATTCAATCCGGCAATCTTACCGGTCAGCGATGTAGCTACATTCACGGTCTTGACAGCAGCCAGTTTGTCACCGTCTACCTTTTGCACGGCATAGCCCAGAGCTTTTTCCTCGCGCTTGATACCCAAGGCCGTCACCACAACTTCGTCGAGTTGTTTCGTATTTTCGGCCAACTGGACAGTAAGTGAGGTATTATTACCTACCGGAACTTCTTTAGTGATATATCCGATATATGAAATGATAATCGTACTCTTAGTTCCTACAGAAAGGCTGAAATTACCGTTGATGTCGGTAATCGTTCCGTTTCCGGTTTCTTTCTCCTTAATATTGGCTCCGATAACGGGCGACCCGGTTTCATCAGTCACCAGCCCCTTTATCTTTTTAGTGGTCTGCTGTTGTGCAGCGGTTGTTTCCAAAATCTGTTTTGGAGACAGGATTATGCTGTTCTCCAATATCTTATACCCGATATTCGTTCCGGCAAACAATTGGTTCAGAACCTGACTGATCTCTTTCTGGTTACTTTTGATTGTCACATTCCGGGAGATATCCACTTGCTTGTTGTTATAGAAGAAGTGAAACTCCGACTGCTTTTCTATTTCATCCAGCACTTTCTGAAGACTACTGTTGTTGACATTTAAAGTCACACGTACTGACTGGCTATAACCTTTAGCCGCAAATGCCATGCTGGCAAAGACAAACAACATTATTGCTGATAGTTTCATACACAAAGGTATTTTTTTCAAGAGCGAAAATGTATTCTGCCTCCCGAAAAATTGGAAGTTTAAGTAAATTGTCATAGATTTGTAGTGATTTTGATTTAAAAAATTCTATTTGCCGCACAGTTTGTCGCCAAACAAACTGACGGTGGACTTTCATACAGGTAGATACGCCAATATCTTCCTGTATGTTTTTTTGTTTTAGGGAGAGCGTGCTGTCATAGTAGTAATAAAAAGGATTTTAAAGTTTCATACTCAAACGGTTAATATAATTCTATCTTTGTTTTTTCCTGTATTGCCTTGTGTGTGGCATCATACTCCAGATCAAGGTATTTATACTGTATTCCGGATGCATATCTGAAGTGTTCAAGGATCAACGGCAAATACTGCCTGCTGAACACACCGGTGAAAGAATTGGCATATAGTGTGGAATCTTTCACGATAAACTCTACATTAAACCTCTTGCTGAGTATCTTCAGCGTTTCGGCCAATGATGTGTTTTTAAGCACTACCTGACCGTTCTTCCAGGCTGTATAGATCTCCACATACGATTTTTCGGCCCGTGCCTCGTGTGTCGCCGTATTATATACAAATTCTTCATCGGGCTTCATGACGAATGTTTCTTTTGTATCGCCTTTCCCCAAAAATGACAACCTGACCGATCCCGATACCAACGTTGTCCTGACTACACTATCCGTCCGGTATGCTTCCATATTGAACTCCGTACCCAATACTTCGGTCTGTATATTGAAAGGAGTATTGACCACAAACCGTTTACTCCTGTCTTTACGGACAGAGAAGTAAGCCTCCCCGTCAAGTTCCACCGTACGCGTATCCCCTGTAAACTTAACAGGATGTTTCAGTGAAGATCCGGAGTTAAGCCAGACTTTGGTACCGTCCGGTAAATTTGCCTCAGCCACCATACCGGGATTGGTCCGTATCTCCACATATTCTTGCGGCGGATTTTTCAGAATTAAATAAAGGGTGGTGGCAAGCAGCGGTAACGCCATACAAGCAGCAATACGCTGCCCCCAAACCATCCAGGAGATTCTATGTCGATGTTTGTGTATTCTGCCCTTCACCTGCTGTAAGGCTGCGGAAGCATCCACCCGATTCATATAGTCCAGTGTGTCTGCCGCGCGGTAGAGCCGGAAAATATCTCGTGCCATCTTCTCGTTATCTTCCGAAGCCGCTATCCATTCCTCCACCTCTTTCCGGCGATCGGCTGGGAGCTCCCCCGCAAAATAATTTAAAAGAACCGACTCATTAATGTAACAGGATTCATCCATAATTCGTGCTTTTATAGATAAGACGAACCAAAATAGAAATCTCCTAACCAAAAAACGTATTTTTTTTGAAAATAATATTATTTTTGCCCAAAACGAAGGTCTACATGTATAACGACACCTCGCGCACAGTAAGCGATGAAACTCTGTTCTTCCAGGTTCAGCAGGGAAACGAAGGCGCATTCGAAGCATTGTTTCTCAGGCATTACCCGGCTCTTTGTGCCTATGCCCGGCTCTTTGTCGAACCGGATGACGGCCAGGAGATCGTATCGGACGTCATGGTCTGGCTTTGGGAAAATAAAGAAATGCAGGCATTCGAGAGTTCCTTAAAAAGTTATTTGTTCAAGGCTGTTAAAAACCGCTGCCTGACTCTCATCAACCGGAACGAAGTGAAACAACGGATCGAAAAAATGATATTCGATAATCTCCAATCGCAGTATGATGATCCCGACTTCTACGCTATACAGGAGTTAACCGAAAAAATAGAAGAAGCTCTGGCACGACTTCCCGAGAATGTACGCGAAGCATTCGAACTCAACCGCTTTCAGAATCTGACATACAATGAAATAGCCGAACGACTGGGAGTGTCTCCCAAAACAATCGATTACCGGATTCAACAGGCCTTAAAACAGTTGCGCATCGACCTGAAGGAGTATCTCCCCTTATTACTTCCTTTCCTCCTGCATTGAAAGGACGAAACAGTTCTTAGTTTCGTTGCAGATCTCCTTATCTTTACGTACATTTGGCAGTAGCATACGATATCTGACACCCGGGTGTCGGATAGTCTGACATGGGGGTGTCACACACTGCGACACCCCCATGTCAGCACTCCTAAAGTCTATGCTTCCCGTACAGAGAGTACAGAGAAAACGATAACTAACCTTAAAGATAAAAGTATATGCCTATAAACTATGTAGTCAGGAAGAAAAAAGATCAGAGCGGTAATGAAGTTAAAGAGCTCTACTATGCCGTGCCCAGTGCCATTCAGAACAAAGGAGTCAGTGAAAAACAATTAGCGGAGGACCTGCACGACAACAGTTCACTCTCGGCAGGCGACGTACTGTCTGTACTCGAACAACTCCCGAAAGCCATCGCACGACATATGAAAGAAGGAAGAACCGTCACTATCCGCGGATTGGGAACTTTCTACCCGGCCTTAAGCAGCGAGGGCTGCGAAACTCCCGAAGAATGTACGCCCAACAAAGTCAGATTAACACGCATTTGCTTCCGGGCCGATACTGCGTTCACCTACGACGTGAAACATTGCGAATTCGAAAGTATGCAACTGCGATTTACAAAGAGGCCGAAGCCCGGTAAGGAAGAGTGAACCAAAAGACAGAACCTTTTCCGGACTCGGACTGAACCCCGATCTCGCCCCCCAACTTCTCAATAATCATTTTACAGATAGACAGTCCCAATCCGGTGCCTTGTATAAAAGTGTTGTATTTGACAAAGCGCTCAAAAACATGTTCGCATTGCTCGACGGACATACCACAACCGGTATCGGATACATAGAAGTATAACGTATGGGCATCTTGCAGCCGATACCCGATCTGAATCTCTCCCTGCGAAGTGAACTTTATGGCATTGACAACCAAATTGGTAAGAACCTGTATCAAGCGGTTCTTATCAGTATGGAAAACACATTGGGGTAAACGTTCGGCAAACGAGAGGGAGACTTCGTCTGTCCTGATACGCAAACGGGCTACCTGTTCGACTTCCGACATCAACTGATTGGCATCCACCTGAGTCACATGAAAGTCATACATTCCGGATTCTATCTTCGACATATCCAGAATATCGTTAATCAGTTGAAGCAAAAGTTCGGTATTGGTTTCGATAATACCGGCATACTCCAGCATTTCTTCTTTATCTTCTACCATAGAAAGCAGATTCGAGAAACCGACAATGGCATTGAGAGGAGTACGTATCTCATGACTCATATTAGCCAGAAAGGCCGATTTAAGCTGATTGGCTTCCTCGGCTTTCAGCTGCGCTTCTTTCATTCGCTGATGGGCTCTTTTAAGAATATGAATATAATAGCCTACGGCACTGACCACCACCAGCAGCAAGACAACAGTCATCAGAATCTCCTTCTTATACTGCTCGAAGAAGCTGACAGGCAGATTAATGTACACAGCCTCTTTCGGATAAAGGGAAACCGGTATGTCATACGACTGCAAAGCCGGATAACAGAGGTAAGCAGCAGGTTTTCCTCCGAGAGCGGGAGGAATGTCTCGCGGAAACTCACCTTCCAGGACACGATGAATCAGCTGTAACAATGAATCGCCGAAGGACTCCACTGAAACATAATATCCTCCGGCGAAAGTATTGTTGGACAGATCCTCGGGAGCCAACAAAAACAGAGGGGAATGTACGAAGCGAGTAATAATCTCCTGAATATGATCGAACAGATAATTGTTATCATCCTGGTTATGAGTCTCGAACCAGGAATAATAAATGAGTCCCGTGGTTTTATCATAACTCTTCAAGGTATCGAGTAACATCTCGGTAGAAATATTCCTGGTGGACAGCTGTTCAAAGGCCAACTCCGGAAAAGATCCGGTCATTGCCTGCTCTACATCTCCGCGAACTGCCTCACTGATGTATCTGTCGTCTGAGATGAAAGCCAGACGCTTCATATCCGGCATCAGCTGCCGCATCAGTCCGATGGTTTCTTTCACATAATATACTTGCCCCAGAGTAGTCACGTTATATCCTTTCCGCCATTCATAAGCGGGAACAGTATTCGATTCGGTCAGCTCTTCGTGTGAAAGCAAGATGTCGAGTGTAGCCGGCAGACGGTCGCGGGCATTGGTAATGATGACCGGTACATCTTTCCAGACATCATCAAAAAGTTCACGGCAAACAATCCATCCCGGATCGCCGATAAAGACGATCAGTCGGGGAGGCACATCGTATTTCCGCCGTAACTGCTCTACTACGGCTGCTGCTTCTTTACGGTTACACAAAGCGGGCACCGAAAGGGACTCGGCCTTTACGGAGATATTCTTCTTTTGCAGGGCTTGGTGCGTATACCAGAACACATCCTTTGCCCATGGAAGGTTGAAATTGATAGAATTTAGAAACAATACGTCTTCCCTTGTTTTATCTGCATGGGCAGATAGCCGGGAATGAACAGCTCCCAACAATATAAGAAGGAGGCAAAGGCATCTGAATGGTGTCTGTTTCATTTGTATGTTCGTTTCTTTTGAGCGGAAACAAAGGTATGACTATTTCTCCGTATACGAAAAAAGGTACTCTGTTATTTTTAGAGTACCTTTCTGTTTTTATCTTCGTAAGAAGTGGATCTTATACATTTTTCAGGGAAGCAATACTTTCCTTGAGCGACTGGATGATGCTTTCGGCATCCGCCTGTTTCTTGCGCTCCATCTCGATAACGGCTGCCGGAGCGTTATTTACAAACTTTTCATTGCTCAATTTCTTTAAAACTCCCTGCAAGAAACCTTCTTTGTGTTTCAGCTCGGCTTCCATGCGTGCTATCTCGGCATCGACATCGATCATATTGCCCAAGGGCACCGCAAATTCAGTGGTTCCTATCATGAACGAAGAAGCTCCGTCGGCCTTTGCGTCCACTACCTCGATGGCAGACAGATTACACATTTTACGAATGACAGGATTCATCTTTTCTACCGGATTGGCTCCGACTACCTGCAATTCAAGCGGTTCTTTCAATGCGATATTCTTCTGCAAACGAATGGTACGTACACTGCTGATGATTTCTTTGGCTGTTTCGAACTGCTGGAGAAATTCTTCGTTTACCTCTCCCGGTTCTCCCAAAGGCTGTACCATCAGGCTTGCACCCGGTTCACGCTCGCGCAACTGCTGCCACAACTCTTCCGTAATAAACGGCATGAAAGGATGGAGCATAGCCAGCAGACGTTCGAAAGCACTTAATGTCATCGAGTAAATGAATCCGTTAACGGGCTGTCCGTAAGCCGGCTTCACAATCTCGAGCAACCATGAAGAGAATTCGTCCCAGAAGAGTTTATAAATCAGCATCAATGCTTCGCTCAGACGATATTTGCTAAACAAATCGGCAACTTCGACAGCAGCGGCATCCAGTCTCTGGTCAAACCACTGTACAGCCAGGTGAGCATCTGCCGGAATATCGATTGTTCCCATTCCGTTCTCCCAACCTTTCACCAATCGGAAAGCATTCCATATCTTATTGCAGAAATTTCGTCCCTGCTCGCAAAGCGCGTCATCAAAGAGAATGTCATTCCCGGCAGGAGCCGAGAGCATCATACCCATACGTACACCATCTGCTCCGTACTTTTCAATCAATTCCAACGGATCGGGCGAGTTACCGAGTGACTTAGACATTTTACGTCCCAGTTTATCGCGAACGATACCCGTGAAATATACATTCTTGAACGGCATTTTTCCTTCATATTCGTACCCGGCCATAATCATACGGGCTACCCAGAAGAAGATGATATCCGGTCCGGTCACCAGATCGCTTGTCGGATAGTAATAATTGATTTCTTCATTACCCGGATTATTGATGCCGTCGAACAGAGAGATAGGCCATAACCAGGAAGAGAACCAAGTGTCCAGGCAGTCTTCATCCTGACGAAGATCGGTCATCTTCAAGTTAGGATTGCCAGTCTTTTCCCGAGCCAGCTTCAAGGCTTCCTCATCCGTCACAGCTACCACATATCCGCCTTCGGGCAGGAAATATGCCGGGATGCGGTGTCCCCACCACAATTGACGGCTGATACACCAATCCTTGATATTCTCCATCCAATGACGGTAGGTATTCTTATACTTGGCAGGATAGAATTTAATATCATCCTTCATCACCGGTTCAAGAGCGATCTGGGCCAGATGTTCCATCTTGAGGAACCATTGCATAGACAACTTCGGTTCGATGACCACGTTGGTACGCTCTGAATATCCCACTTTGTTGGTGTAAGCCTCTGTCTTCTCCAGCAGTCCGGCTGCTTCAAGATCCTTCTCAATCTGCTTACGGACGTCAAAGCGATCCATACCGATATACATTCCGGCAGCTTCGCTGATCGTACCGTTATCATTGAATATATCGATACTCGGCAAATTATATTTTTCGCCCAGCATATAGTCGTTTACGTCATGTGCCGGAGTCACTTTCAGGCAACCGGTACCAAATTCGATATCCACATAGTCATCTTCGATAACAGGAATCACACGGCCTACCAAGGGAACTATTACTTTCTTTCCTTTGAGATGCTGATTCTTCGGATCGTTCGGGTTGATACACATGGCCGTGTCACCCATAATCGTTTCCGGACGGGTAGTGGCAACCACTGCATATCCGTCTTCTCCTTCAATCTTGTATCTCAGGTAAAACAGCTTTCCATGTTCTTCTTTATAAATCACCTCCTCGTCCGACAGGGCTGTCAGTGCTTTCGGGTCCCAGTTAACCATACGTACTCCCCGGTAGATAAGTCCCTTATTATAGAGATCGACAAATACCTTCAGCACACTTTCACTGCGCTTTTCATCCATAGTAAAAGCCGTACGGTCCCAGTCACACGATGCACCTAACTTACGAAGCTGCTTCAGGATGATACCACCGTGTTCGTCTGTCCATGCCCAGGCATGCTTCAGAAACTCGTCACGGCTCAGATCGGTTTTCTTAATACCCTGTGCGGCCAACTTATTCACTACCTTGGCTTCGGTAGCAATAGAGGCATGGTCGGTTCCCGGCACCCAGCAAGCATTCTTACCTTCCATACGTGCACGACGAACAAGAATATCCTGAATGGTATTATTAAGCATATGTCCCATGTGCAACACACCGGTGACGTTAGGGGGCGGAATGACGATGGTGTAAGGTTCACGTCCATCGGGTTTCGAACTGAATAATTTATGGTCCAGCCAATACTGATACCACTTCCCCTCCACGTCAGCAGGGTTGTACTTACTTGCTAATTCCATGTTATATCTATCTATTTTATTAGTTTATTGCGAAAGATTGGCGCAAAATTAATAAAAATAAGTAGAATATAGGAGCAGGAATATGTACTTTTGTTCCCCGAAAGGAAGAAGAAGCAATGAAAAACAGGAAACGAATCATACGGTACTCTGTTTTAGGGACTTTAATAGCCCTTGTCTGGCTCACTCAGATGCTCCCGGCATTGGGCGAAGGGTATGCCCGTACGGCCTATCCGGTCATTTCATATATCTTGTCCGGTTTTTCGAACATTATCCCCTTTGCATTGGGTGACTTATTTATAGCACTGAGCATTGGAGGAATGATCGCCTATCCGTTTTATGCACGAATCCGACTGAAATTAAGCTGGAAAAAAATACTGAGAAGGGATGTGGAATATTTGCTATGGATCTATGTTTGGTTCTATCTGGCATGGGGACTCAACTATTCACAAAAGAATTTTTATGAACGAACCGGAATTCCATATACTGCCTACACTCCTGAGATTTTCAATGAATTTGTAGACAACTATATCTCAAAACTGAACGAATCGTATGTGCCGGTCAATCGGATCGATAAAGAAGTAATCCGCAAAGAGGCAGTCCGACAATATAACCTGATCAGTGATACACTAGGTATACACCGTCCCCCACACTCCCGTCCTCGGGTAAAAACCATGATGTTCACTCCATTGATTTCGATGGTGGGCGTGACGGGTAGCATGGGACCTTTCTTCTGTGAGTTCACACTGAACGGAGACCTGCTTCCCCCACAATATCCGGCAACCTATACTCATGAGCTGGCACATTTGCTAGGTATCACCAGCGAAGCGGAAGCAAACTTTTATGCATATCAGGTCTGCACCCGCTCCGTAAATAAAGAAATCCGTTTCAGCGGTTATTTTTCTATTTTAGGCCATGTACTTGCCAATGCCCGCCAATTGATGACAGAAGAGGAATATAAAAAGTTATTCGGCAGTATACGTCCGGAAATCATTGAGCTGGCCAGAAAAGACCAGGAATACTGGATGGCAAAGTATAGTCCGCTTATAGGTGATATTCAGGATTGGATATATGATTTGTATCTGAAAGGGAACAAAATAGAAAGTGGACGTAAGAACTATTCGGAAGTGATCGGTCTGCTGATTTCATATAATGAATGGAAAAAAGAATCAAATAAATAATAAACATGCATACAAGAGAAGAACAAATGGAAGCGTTCGGACGCTTTCTGGACATCCTCGACGAACTTCGGGTAAAATGTCCATGGGACCGCAAGCAGACTAACGAAAGCCTGCGCCCCAACACTATTGAAGAAACTTACGAACTTTGCAACGCATTAATGCGGAACGACAAAAAAGATATCTGCAAAGAACTGGGAGACGTCCTGCTGCACGTAGCTTTTTATGCTAAAATCGGTTCCGAAACCGGTGATTTCGACATGAAAGATGTATGCGACAAACTTTGTGAGAAGTTGATATTCCGCCATCCCCATGTATTCGGGGAAGTAAAAGCAGAAACAGCCGGACAAGTATCCGAAAACTGGGAACAATTGAAACTGAAGGAGAAAGACGGCAATAAAAGTGTGTTAAGCGGTGTACCTGCTGCTTTACCCTCACTTATAAAAGCTTACAGAATACAGGACAAAGCACGCAATGTAGGATTCGATTGGGAAGAAAGAGAGCAGGTTTGGGATAAAGTAAAAGAAGAAATAGCCGAATTTCAGGTGGAAGTAGCCAATATGGATAAGGATAAGGCAGAAGCAGAATTCGGAGATGTCATGTTCAGCCTCATCAATGCTGCCCGACTTTATAAAATCAACCCGGACAATGCATTGGAACGTACCAACCAAAAATTCATCCGACGATTTAACTATCTGGAAGATCATACCATTAAAGAAGGTAAAAATCTAAAAGATATGAGCCTGGATGAAATGGATGCCATCTGGAACGAAGCTAAAAAGAAAGGATTATAGTCCGACACCCCCCGGATTCAAAAAAAGATGAGGGTATGTCACCACTCACCACAGAGTCTTGATACACCCTCATCTATATAATGATTTGCTAAAAGGATAAGCTATTTCCTCTTTCCCTGTGGACGTTCGTTTCCACCTTTATTATCACGTACCCCTTTCAGCAGTTCGCGGTGGAAACGCATCTCGGCTCTTTGCACCAGATAAATTTTCTTGCACGAAAGGATTTTCTTAAACTTCTCAAAATAAGTCTTATCCAGCCGGTCCGAAGCGATGCGGGCATCATAAACTCCTTCCAGGATTTCTCCGTATTGAGTGTCGGTAGTCTTTTCATCTTTACCGCTACGAAGCAATTTCCATGCTTCGTCATTCAATTGCTTTTTCCGATCCTGCAGTTCAAAATAAACCGGAAAAAACTTCGCAGCCTCTTCTTGAGTCAGGCCAGCTTTTTCTGTTATAAATGCTTGTTGTTTGGCCCTGAATTCTTTGGGTGACAAATGTTGATTAGGACTTCCCACGGCACGCAGCGCAGGGGTAAAGCCACAAACTATAATCAATAGAATAATCAGTTTCTTCATTTCGCTTTATTAAATCAGTTTAGTTTACTTATTCGGCTGTCGCATCACTAAGGTAGACGTACAATGAGTAATCGTCCAACATCGAGCGATCTAATGCTACATCAATATATTCATCCGAAACCACTTCTGTCGCTGCTTCATTTGCAGTGAGATGATCACCGGCAGTTGTCGGTTGGTGGTTCGAAGAAGCTACACGGATGATCAATGCAGCCCCTATAAACATAGCCGCCATATAGAGCAAGGGCTTCATCCTGATCCACATCGTGGGTTGCTTCACTTCTTCAAAGGCAGGACCTTCTTTTTCCGGCAGTTTCCCCATGACCTCTGAAGTCAAGTTTTCAAAGTACCCTTCAGGCACTTTAAAGGAATTCTTCTTCCCCACTTTCTTCAATATGTTATCTTCTTCTTTCATACGTTCTTCTCCTCTCTTCTTCTTAGACATTGTACATATTAAAAGGTTTAATTGGCCTCTTCCAAAAACTTCTCGATTTTTTTCACGGCATGATGGTAAGAAGCTTTCAAAGCTCCTACTGAAGTGCCGAATATCTCCGACATCTCTTCATACTTCATCTCCTGATAGTATTTCAGGTTAAACACCATCCGCTGCTTCTCAGGAAGGGTCAGCAGTGCTTTCTGAAGCAAAAGTTCTGCACGATCTCCCGAAAAGTAAGGATCACTCTCCAGTTTCTGGGTGACATCAGCCTCCGGATCGTCAATGGCGACCGTATTCATAGCCCGCTGTTTATTCAGGAAAGTGATACATTCGTTCAGGGCAATACGGTAAAGCCAGGTAGATAGCTTTGCCTCAGCCCGGAAATAATCAATGTTTATCCACGCCTTAATGAAAGTGTTTTGAAGAAGATCATTGGCATCATCGTGTGAAAGCACCATCCGCCGGATTTGCCAGTATAACTGTTCGCTATATTGTGAGACAATCCTTTCAAATCCCTGCTTCTGTGTTCTCTCATCCTGAAGGAGCGCCAAAACCTCTCGTTCATTATAAGGGTTCATAGGTTCGTTTGTAATTCGTATATGTTATTTTAGACAATTCTATTCAGCAATAGTTTAATCACTTCCCCGGAATTAAAGACTTATACACAAATTTTCTTTTGCCAGAATCGTATTCGGGAATACCGCCGAAGCTTCTTTCAGCAAAATACTCTCGTCTTCGTAACGGGCAGAAAAGTGACCGATTACCAACTGGCGTACCCCGGCCTCCAAAGCTATCCGTGCCGCCTGAGCAGCTGTAGTATGATAGGTCTCTTTGGCACGTGCCAACTCTGATTCGGCAAAGGTCGCTTCATGAAAAAGTAAGTCGACACCGGAAAGTTGTTTCACTATTTCCGGCCTAAAAATCGTATCGGAACAATAGGCATACTTTCTGGGAGGATCCGAAGGCCGGGTCAAACGTGTATTGGCAATCACTTCTCCCTCGGGAGTCACGTAATCAGATCCATTCTTTATCCGGTTTAGTTCGTAAACAGGCACCTTATAAAAATCGACCATATCACGTATAATATGATTAGGGCGTGCTTTTTCGGCAAACAGAAAGCCACAACAAGGAATACGGTGCTGAAGCGGAATAGTAGTGACCGTCATCGAACGATCTTCGTAAACCACTGAAGTCTGCCTGGTATCGAATTCATGAAAAATGACTTTATAGGCCAATGTATGGCAAAAGAAATTGAGCATGGGAGTCAACAACTCCTCCAATCCTTTTGGAGAATGAATGTGTAATTCAGCTGTACGTCCCAGTAACCCGAAAGTGGAAATAAGTCCCATCAATCCGAAGCAATGGTCACCATGCAGATGCGAGATAAAGATATGATTCAACCGTGAGAATTTCAACCGTGATTTACGCAATTGCATTTGTGCTCCTTCTCCGCAATCGATCATAAAAAGTTTATCACGCAAATTAACTACCTGTGAGGTAGCAAAATGCCGGGTAGTAGGCAATGCGGACCCGCAACCCAATATATGTAATTCAAATTTTTCCATCTTTCAAACTGTATCTGCAAAGATAGACAATTAAAATTCAGTGCAAAGTCTCACCGAATAAAAAAATAATGAAGGGGTCTGCCAAGATACAAAAAAGAAAGGGTACTCCTTTGCAGGAATACCCTTCAGTTTATCTGAGAAAATATGAATTACTTCTTACCTTCCAACTGTTCTTTCAGAGCAGCCAAAGCATCGATATCACCCAGAGTTGTAGAAGCAGCCTGGTTCTGGATAGCAGGAGTTTCTTCTCTCTTAGAAGATTTCTTTGCGTTAGAAGCAGCCTTCTTTTCAGCTCTTTCTTCTGCCTTAGCAACATCTTCGAAAATGCGGCTGTGAGACAAGATGATTCTCTTAGCATCTTTATTGAACTCGATCACTTTGAATTCCAGTTTCTCGTCCATCTGAGCCTGTGAACCGTCTTCTTTAACGAGATGTTTCGGAGTAGCGAAACCTTCAACGCCGTAAGGAAGAGCAACTACAGCGCCTTTATCCAGCATTTCGATAATTGTACCTTCGTGTACAGAACCTACAGTAAATACTGTTTCGAATACATCCCACGGATTCTCTTCAAGTTGTTTGTGACCAAGGCTCAAACGACGGTTTTCTTTATCGATTTCCAATACCTGAACTTCGATATCAGCACCAATCTGAGTAAATTCTGACGGGTGTTTAACCTTCTTAGTCCAAGAAAGGTCAGAGATGTGGATCAGTCCGTCAACACCTTCTTCGATTTCTACAAATACACCGAAGTTAGTGAAATTACGAACCTTAGCAGTATGCTTAGAACCTACAGGATACTTCTCTTCGATAGTTTCCCATGGATCTTGTTTCAGTTGTTTGATACCCAAAGACATCTTACGTTCTTCGCGATCCAAAGTCAGAACTACAGCTTCTACTTCGTCACCGACTTTCATGAAGTCTTGTGCAGAACGCAAATGCTGTGACCATGACATTTCTGAAACGTGGATCAGACCTTCAACACCCGGAGCGATTTCGATGAATGCACCGTAGTCAGCCATAACCACTACTTTACCTTTCACTTTGTCACCTACCTGAAGGTTCGGATCCAAAGCATCCCATGGGTGCGGAGTCAGTTGTTTCAGACCCAAAGCGATACGTTTCTTCTCGTCATCGAAGTCGAGGATAACAACGTTCAACTTCTGATCCAGTTCAACCACTTCTTTCGGATCGCTTACGCGGCCCCAAGACAGGTCAGTGATGTGGATCAATCCGTCTACGCCACCCAGGTCGATGAATACACCATAAGATGTGATATTCTTAACGGTTCCTTCAAGAACTTGTCCTTTTTCGAGCTTACCGATAATTTCTTTCTTCTGTTGTTCCAGTTCAGCTTCGATAAGAGCTTTGTGAGAAACAACCACGTTTTTGAATTCCTGGTTGATTTTAACCACTTTGAATTCCATTGTTTTGCCAACGAATACATCATAGTCACGGATCGGTTTCACGTCGATCTGAGAACCCGGCAAGAATGCTTCGATACCGAATACGTCAACGATCATACCACCCTTAGTGCGACACTTGATGTAACCCTTGATAATTTCTTCGTTTTCCAGAGCAGCATTAACGCGATCCCAAGAGCGAGTAGCGCGAGCTTTTCTGTGTGACAGAACCAACTGTCCTTTTTTGTCTTCCTGATTTTCGATGTATACTTCAACAGTATCACCTACTTTCAAATCAGGATTGTAGCGGAATTCATTCAAAGGAATGATACCGTCTGATTTGTAACCGATGTTCACAACAACTTCACGTTTGTTCATTGCGATTACAGTTCCGTCAACAACCTCACGGTCATTTACTTTGTTAAGCGTACCGTCGTAAGCTTTTTCGAGTTCTTCGTGGCTGGCACCAGCGAAGCTCTCGCCGTTTTCATACGCATCCCAGTTGAAGTCTTCAATAGGAGCAACGTTCTTTAAGTTTTCCATTAATAATTAATTGTTTAGTAATTCTTTAATTAAATAAGACATTATATTGATTATATAAATCGGGCGCAAAGATAGAACTATTTTCTTGAATTAGAAAAGAATAGCAAAAAAAATATCAAAAGGAACTACAATCGACATACCTCACATTAATCTCTTCAAAGCTGTGATGGAATCGGATACATATCGGTTGTCCGGTTCTATGGAACGCCAATAACACAAACTGCCCAGTAAACGCTTCAAGTAAACGGGATCGGTAGAACCAATATGTTCCTGATGTCCGACCAACCCTTTTGTCAGGACGTAGTGCACATTCTTACGAATCTCCCGCTTCTTCACTTTAGGCAGAGTCATCTTCTTGCCTGAGCTAACCGATACTCCCGTAATAATCTTACGTTTATGTTCAGACAAGAAGCGGGTCTTTTTGACATTCATCGTGAAACCTTCTTCCCGAATAATCCTGTGGATTCGTACCAAAACTTCATCTTTCGGCAAATAATCACCCGAAAAGGTAAGATCATCGGCATATCTCGTATAAACCAACCCGTATTCACCGGCCAACGCCATCATTTTTTTATCCATCGGATAGGCTATAATATTACTGAGAGCCGGACTGGTAGGCGCTCCCTGCGGAAGACAACATCTGAGACAACAAAGTTCCGCCAAAACTTTCGCGATGGGACGTGAGTACCCCATCTCCCTAAAAGCTGCTCTCACCCTGGGTGAACGTATGGAAGGAAAAAAGTCGTGAAGATCTACTTTTAATACATTCTTTCGCCCCAGATGCACCCGTGCATTACCGGATACGGACTTTCCCGGACAAAATCCGGTAACAGCGGGATGTATGTTAGCTAACAATAAAATACGGTGATAGATAGTTTGTTGCATGGAACGAAAATCACCTGCGGGAGCCGAAATATAACGAAATCCGCCACTTCTTTTCCGAACATGAAAACAGGTATATTGGCGCGGTATATAATCCAACACTTCCCTCAATCTGGATTCTTCGGTTGCCAGCAGATTGGCACACCACCTGATAGCTCCGTCATCGAACCGCCTCACACCGGTAGTTCTGACTCTCTTACTAAAAAGACCTTGGGAAAGCGGACCACTTGCTTTTTCTTTGGCATAAGGATTTTCACTGGCATAGTTACCGGCCCTCCACCTTTTATATCCTTCCTGATTTTTGCTTGAACGAATAATACGAACAACCATCCAACAGGTAACGACAATCACAATACCCAAAAGTAGTTCCATCCTTATACATTATAATATATAGAAGCAATAAAAGAAGAGGATGAGAGTATTTACTTTTCTTTATTATGAGTATCTTAATAAAGAAACCAGAAAGAACCTGAGTTCATGAGGCGACTGCACCTCTTTTTTGCTAAATCTTTATCTCATCCTCTTGACCGCAAAGGTAGAAATATTCTTCTCTGCTAACAAAAATAGTAAGAATAAAGTTAGCGGTTAAACAGCTCGAACGTAAACTTGCAGCCGACCTCGGTATACTTCCAGTTCTCACTACCTACAAAAACGCCAAAATCAAAGATGTGAGTACCGATTCCATATCCCAATTCCACATACGGCTGAAGATGGGGTACTGACAATATACTCGCATACAACCGCTCGTTCTGTACATAACGTGTGTATTTAATCAGATGTTTTAATAATAGGAAAGGAGCTTCATAAGTAAAATGTCCCCGTATATATTTCCGTGAAGCATTATACCAACGACGGTCGAGAAGCTGAAATACTCCTCCGATTTCGTCATTCCAACCTTCAGGAAGATTACTTCGGGTAAAGTTATTAAAGTCGACAAAATACATTTCTTTCTGATTGGTAAACATACCAAATCCAAAACGATAATAGATATTACGCATCAGTCCCAAGGGTATATGATGCTGCAAATCAAACTCCAAACGTTCATATTGTCCGGTACTGCCAAATACCCCCTTGATTCCCCTCTCCCAGTCTATCGAAAAAGTGGGATACTTAGAACGCAGATTAATCTTACGGTGTCCGTTCATGTAATAGTATAAACAAGGGGTCCACTCCAACCGAACCCGAGGGGCAAAACTCAAATAAGTATTCCTGATTTTGTTCTGGATATCTTCATTGAGTGTCTCCCGACTCTTTGTCAGTGGAACCAACTTAGAGGACTTTACCGCCTTTCGCCTATGGGTAGATAAGCCTACACTTAACTCTAATCCATTAATAATCTCGATACTGTGTCGGAAGTTAAAATATAAATCGTAAAAGTAGTCCAAATGAATCTGATTAAAATCAAATACACTGTCGGGTATGGCTTTCAAATCATCAAGCACATCGCTACTGTAAATCCGGTTGCCGTTACCAAAGTCAATGTGAACAGCTCCCATCTTCTCGGGCAGGTAATTAAATTCGGTATTGACAGACCAATAGAATTCTTTTCGTGTAAAGTTGTAGCCCAACTTAGGTACCACACGCAATAGCCTATCATGCTTAAAAAGTCGGTTATATTTAAACGATTGCCTGTAGGAAAGCCCATTGCTCCCGCTATAACTCAACAAGAAAGGGTTGATAAGTGGTGAGCACTTCACGCTTCCCAGATTGGAGAGGTTCAATTTATAGTCACTGATCAGTACGTCTCCCACCTGTCCCCAAAACACCTGACTCTTACTCTTTGGTTTGATGTTGCGTTGAATGGTATCTTTACGCAACGCATCTTCTTTGTATAGTCTGCGCTCAGCCTCCGACAAAGGAATAGGCCTCAATGTTTCAAAATAAGCACTATCCGTATGGAAAGAGGTAGTCTCGCATTGCAAGTTATAAGAGTCTGAAAGATCATATTTACTTTTTCCTTTTATTCTCGCCCTCACCTTCTCTTTCCATTTATTCTGATTTTCTTCAAGCACAATATCGTGATAGTTGAGCGATGCCACATAAACTCCATTAATACGGTTACCCAAAAAATTAAACTGTCCTTCGACATTATAGCTGACCGGAAGAAACTCATCATCCTTTCCTACACGACCCATTTTTATCAGGCAACTGAACAATAGCAGTTCCGACCTGCCGGAAAAACGTATTTCGCGGACACTCCACACGTCACTACTCACAATCATATATCCACCCACCAACTGATCACTCTTACTTCTGGGGATAAACCGTATCTTATATTGTCGGTTGTCCGTCCCACCCATTATGGAATCGATCAGGTACTTATAATATTTCCGCCCGTTTTTGGCCAAAGGCGAAAGCAATCGGTCGTAAAGCAGCGTTGAAGAATAAAGATTGATATTGAAATACTCGAGCATCCCCGGTACTCCCCGGCTATTATGCACAGTGCCCATAGAAGCTTTCACCTTTTGGTCATAGATATTAGGAGCTGTAAAATGCAGATCACTATACGTCTCCACCATATACTGCCGTACACCTTTTTGAAGACGGAACATGGAAGGTACATACCGGAGAATAAAATTCTTTCGTTTGATGTCCATCGTACCTTTTATATATAGATCGGCCCGATAGTCGGTCACTAACTTTTCGTAAAAAGGAGCGAAAGTCATCACATTATTCAAAATAGAATCGGCAGAGATGGGACGATTGGTCTGAGGATCAAGAACAACGTTAGCCACTCCCTTTTGAACAAAACAGAGCGAGAATAACCAAAAACACCATATTAATATATTGCACCTCAAATACTAATCTCCTTATTGAAGGCAAATATAAAAAAAATCCGATTATGCGACTAATAAATTCATATTTTATAGTAATCTCCGGATAGGTAAAGTATACAAAAAAGTTCTTTCGCCCACAAACAAATAGGGGTGTACAAAGAAAAAACATATTTATTTTGCAAAATACCCCTATAAAAATAGGGGTATATTAGAAAAAACATATAATTTTGCACCCAACAACCAATAAAAGAGACACCATCATGTCAAAAATGAGATTTTTCGCACTACAAGAGCTATCTAACAGAAAGCCCTTAGAAATTACTACTCCCTCTAATAAACTATCCGATTATTATGCCAGCCATGTATTCGATCGTAAGAAGATGCAAGAGTACCTTCCCAAAGAAGCATACAAAGCAGTAGTAGACGCTACCGAAAAAGGCACCCCTATCAGCCGAGAAATGGCCGACCTGATAGCCAACGGTATGAAAAGCTGGGCAAAATCGCTCAATGTGACACACTACACGCACTGGTTTCAGCCACTGACAGACGGAACGGCCGAGAAACATGACGGCTTTATCGAGTTCGGTGAAGACGGTGAAGTAATCGAACGTTTTTCCGGCAAATTACTGATCCAGCAGGAACCGGATGCTTCTTCTTTCCCTAATGGTGGAATCCGTAATACATTCGAAGCCCGCGGTTACACAGCATGGGACGTTTCATCACCGGCTTTCGTAGTAGACACCACTCTTTGTATCCCGACGATTTTTATCTCATATACAGGTGAAGCACTTGACTACAAAACTCCATTATTAAAAGCATTGGCAGCCGTTGACAAAGCTGCTACCGAAGTATGCCAGCTTTTCGACAAAAACATCACCCGGGTATTCACCAATTTGGGTTGGGAACAGGAATATTTTTTGGTTGACACCTCTTTATATAATGCCCGCCCCGACCTTCGACTAACAGGACGCACCTTGATGGGACATTCTTCGGCCAAGGACCAACAGTTGGAAGATCATTACTTCGGTTCTATTCCACCACGCGTCACAGCTTTCATGAAAGAACTTGAAATAGAGTGTCACAAGCTGGGCATACCGGTAAAGACCCGCCACAATGAAGTTGCTCCCAACCAGTTTGAATTGGCTCCCATTTTTGAAAACTGTAATCTGGCGAATGACCACAATCAGCTGGTAATGGACCTGATGAAACGTATCGCACGCAAACATCATTTTGCTGTTCTTTTCCATGAAAAGCCCTACAATGGCGTTAATGGTTCGGGCAAACATAACAACTGGTCGCTCTGCACCGATACAGGCATCAACCTCTTTGCACCGGGTAAAAATCCAAAAGGAAACATGTTATTCCTTACTTTCCTGGTAAACGTATTAATGATGGTCCACAAGAATCAGGATCTGTTGCGTGCTTCTATTATGAGTGCCGGAAACAGTCACCGTTTGGGAGCCAACGAAGCACCTCCCGCTATCTTGTCCATTTTCCTGGGTTCACAACTGTCAGCTACACTCGATGAAATTGTCCGTCAGGTGACCAACTCAAAAATGACTCCGGAGGAGAAGACAACTTTGAAATTAGGTATCGGGCGTATACCCGAAATCCTGCTCGATACCACCGACCGTAATCGCACTTCTCCTTTTGCATTCACAGGAAATCGTTTTGAGTTCCGTGCCGCCGGATCCTCAGCCAACTGTGCTGCTGCCATGATTGCCATAAATGCTGCCATGGCCAACCAGTTGAATGAATTTAAAGCATCGGTAGACAAACTGATGGAAGAGGGTATCGGTAAGGACGAAGCAATCTTCCGCATCCTGAAAGAAAATATCATAGCCTCCGAACCTATCCGTTTTGAGGGTGACGGCTACTCAGAAGAGTGGAAACAGGAAGCAGCCCGCCGCGGACTAACCAACATCTGCCATGTTCCGGAGGCCCTGATGCATTATATGGATAACCAATCGAGAGCCGTACTGATAGGCGAACGTATCTTCAACGAAACCGAACTCGCCTGTCGTCTGGAAGTGGAATTGGAAAAATATACCATGAAGGTACAGATTGAAAGCCGCGTATTGGGTGATCTGGCCATCAACCACATCGTCCCTATCGCTGTCAGCTACCAGAACCGTCTTTTGGAAAACCTTTGCAGAATGAAGGAAATCTTCTCTGAAGAAGAATACGAAGTAATGAGTGCCGATCGGAAAGAACTTATTAAAGAAATCTCTCACCGTGTATCTGCTATTAAAGTACTGGTACGCGACATGACAGAAGCCCGCAAAGTAGCCAATCACAAAGAGAACTTCAAAGAAAAAGCATTTGCTTACGAAGAGACCGTACGTCCTTACCTGGAAAGCATACGCGACCATATAGACCATCTCGAGATGGAAATTGACGATGAAATCTGGCCGTTGCCCAAATACAGAGAACTGTTATTCACGAAGTAAGCCATACTTGATGTCTCCCCGTAAGAAGGTCCTTTTCAAAGATCTCTTATGGGGAGCTTTTCATTTCCCGGGTTTCCTCTACCCAACCCTACTTTCCTGCCGGCAAACATCCCAGCGTCTGTCAACAAAAGATTGAAAGAGATCAATGTTCAATTTGAAAGATAGATAAACCGGAGTTCCATATCGCGCTTCTTGCTCTCAGAAAGAGTATGCTCACTCTCCTAAATAGTCCGCCCGACTTCCAAAATGTAAAGCATACATAGCAAACTTTTCGATAAACTATTCTGTTTTTCATTTTTTCTTTCTACATTTGTGCTTTATAACACAGTTTTGCAACAGATATGGTAAAGATGAATTTGTCAGAAATAAACGTTCCCGAACGTATTGCAGAGATGTGGGCTCCTCTAAACGCAGAGCAAAGGGAGTTCCTGGCCAATAATTTCACCCTTCAAAATTACAAAAAGAATGAAACAATTTATTGTGAAGGTGAATCACCTACCTATCTGATGTGTCTGCTTAGCGGCAAAGTAAAAATCTATAAAGACGGTGTAGGAGGCAGAAGTCAGATTATACGCATGATAAAGCCTACAGAATATTTCGGTTACCGAGCTTACTTTGCCAAAGAAGACTATGTGACTGCCGCTTCTGCGTTCGAACCTTCAACCATCTGCCTGATTCCCATGAGTGCTATCATGACACTGGTAAGCCAGAACAATGACCTGGGTATGTTTTTCATTCGTCAATTGTCTATCGACCTCGGTATTGCCGATGAAAGAACCGTCAATCTGACCCAAAAACACATTCGCGGACGCTTGGCCGAATCACTGCTTTTCCTCAAAGAAAGCTATGGACTGGAAGAAGATGGCTCTACGTTAAGTATCTATCTTTCACGCGAGGATTTGGCTAACCTATCGAATATGACTACTTCTAATGCCATCCGTACATTATCCAACTTCGCAACCGAACGACTGATCACCATCGACGGACGAAAAATCAAGATCATCGACGAGGAAAAACTTAAGAAGATCAGCAAAATAGGATAAAAGCGCTTTGTCGCCATTCAATAACTTAACACACATTTATTACCATGAAAAAAGGAATTACTCTTTTTCTTTTGTCTCTGCTTTTCATCACCCCCGGATGTAAACAGTCAAAAGAAACCATCGTGAACGAATACAATATCGTTCCGTTGCCAAACCAAATGATTCCCCAACAGGGACGGTTCGAAATAAGTAAAAAAGTAAGAGTCATAACAACCGCTTGTACACCGGACGTACAAATCATTGCCGACAGCCTCATCAACCGATTGAAGTTGACATCAGGAATTACCATAAAGCAAACTTTCGAGAACGTAACGGACGAGCCTGTTATTCGTTTCGTGCCGCAAGACGGAATGCCCGAAGAAGGATATAAACTCTCTGTCACTCCTCAAAATATCACCCTTACAGCTTCTACCCCCAAGGGATTTTTCTATGCAGTGCAAACACTTTATCAGTTATTGCCACCCGTTGTATATGGTAATCAAAAGGTGAAGAACGCCGAATGGTCGGTACCGGCTGTCGAAATAGAAGATGCTCCGCGCTTTGCATACCGTGGTCTGATGCTGGACGTATGTCGCCACTTCTCCCCGGTGGAATATATATATAAATTCATCGATATGCTAGCCATGCACAAGATGAACACTTTCCACTGGCATCTGACCGACGACCAGGGATGGAGAATCGAAATCAAAAAATATCCTAAACTGACTGAGATAGGTTCCAAACGTAAAGAGACACTAGTAGATTATTACTATGTAAACTACCCGCAAGTCTTTGACGGCAAAGAGCATGGCGGATACTATACACAGGAGCAGATCAGAGCCATTGTAGACTATGCAGCCAGCAAATTTATCACGGTGATCCCCGAAATCGAGATGCCGGGGCATGCAATAGCAGCCATTGCTTCTTATCCGGAACTTTCATGTACCCCGGACAGTACATGCGATGTGACAGGAACCTGGGGTGTATTTGAGCAGGTATTCTGCCCTTCAGACACCACTTTCCAATTCCTTGAAGGAGTGATGGATGAAGTTATGGATCTCTTCCCCAGCAAATACATCCATATCGGTGGTGATGAATGCCCGAAAACAGCCTGGATCAACAGTGAATACTGCCAGTCGTTGATCAAACAACTGGGACTGAAAGACGATGTTACCCCCAACGTTATCGATAGGAAGAAACATACCAAAGAAGAGAAGTTACAAAGCTACTTTATCACCCGCATGGAGAAATACTTGAATAATAAAGGGCGTAACATCATCGGATGGGACGAAATTCTGGAAGGCGGACTGGCCCCGAATGCTACCGTTATGTCCTGGAGAGGAGTAGAGGGTGGATTAAATGCAGCCAAAGCCGGACACAACGCCATTATGACACCAAATCCATACGCATATCTGGATCAGTATCAGGAAGAACCGGAGATAGCTCCCGTCACCATCGGTGGATATAATACGCTTAAAAAGACTTACAGCTACAACCCTGTACCGGACGATGCAAACGAACTGGTGAAAAAGCATATCATCGGTGTACAGGGTAACATCTGGACGGAATACATGCCCGGCAATGACAACCGCGACTATCAGGCTTTCCCACGTGCAGTAGCCATCGCCGAAACGGGCTGGACATTGAATGCAAACAAAAACTGGAATAACTTTTGCCAACGCATGGTAGAAGACTTCCGTCGTATGGATGTGAAAAATGTCAAAGCTTGCCGCAATTTCTTCGATGTGAATATCAATACACATGTAGACGAAACTAATACGTTGAAAGTAGTACTGGAAAGTTTCTACCCCAATGCCGAAATTCACTATACAACAAATGGAAGCGTTCCAACAGTAGAATCTGCCATTTACAATCAGCCTTTCGCCTTATCCGGCGAGATGGACGTGAAAGCCGCTGCTTTCAAAGACGGAAAGATGTTGGGCAAGGTCAGTGGAAAGAAGTTGTATGGCAATCTGATCAGTGGTAAAAGTTTCACAGTGACTCCGCCCATTGGAGGGGCCAAAGGCGACATTTTTGGTGAAAATGATGTTCTCGGTACTGATATAAGCACTTTCGGACTGACCAACGGTAAACGTGGCAACATCGCTTCGATGACTCCGTGGAGCGGATTCCGGATGAACGACGCCTGCAATAAACTGGTATTTATCGTTGAATTCGAACAGCCTACTACTGTCAGCAAAGTGGTCTTCGGTTCGTTATACAACCCCGCATCAGTCATTCTCCCTCCCAGTGTAGCTACTGTCGAGACCTCTTCCGACGGACGGAAGTATGATAAAATGGCAGAAGCTTCCTTCAAACGGAACTATCCTGAAAGAGGCAGAAAGGCATTCACTGATACATTAGGCTTTGCCCCCAAAGAAGTCAAGTATATCAAAATCACTCTTCAAAATGGTGGTACTTTACGAAACGGTATTGATTTCGTGAAAGACCCGAATGAAAAAGATGTGGTTCAGGCTAACATCTATTTGGACGAAATAGAAGTATATTAACGACCACATCATACTCCACAAAAACGCGGAGGACACAGAGTATTATTCCATTTCTGAAAATATAAACTCTGCGTCCTCCGCTTTATTTCCGGACACAATTACTGTCCAAAGAGACAACTGCGTCCGGAATATCTTTGTAGTTTTTTACAAATCTTAGATCAATCCCTTTTCAGACAGATAGCGTTCAGCTTCAATAGCAGCTTTACATCCGCTTCCGGCTGCTGTAATAGCCTGACGATAATGCGGATCAGCTACGTCACCTGCAGCAAATACTCCGGGTACCTTGGTACGAGGACTGTCACCGTCGGTGGTAATATATCCCACTTCATCAGTATCCAGATAGGGTTTAAAGATGTCCGAATTCGGTTTATGCCCGATAGCAAGGAAGAAACCGTCGATAGGTAATGAATAGCGTTCTTCATCGGGCTCCTCCCAACGTTTCACAAGATTCATACCTTCTACACCGTTCTCACCGAAAAGACCAACTACATTATGCTCAAAAAGTACTTCAATCTTATCATGTTTCCTCACACGCTCCTGCATAATTTTCGAAGCACGAAGATAAGGCTTGCGCACAACCAGATAAACCTTGGAAGCGAGTCCGGCCAAATAGATCGCTTCTTCACAAGCAGTGTCACCACCACCTACCACAGCAACCACTTTCTTACGATAGAAAAAACCGTCGCAAGTAGCACAAGCGCTTACCCCCATACCGGCATACTTCTTTTCATCGTCCAGTCCTAAATATTTGGCTGTAGCTCCGGTGGCGATAATCAATGAATCGGCTTCGATTACTTTTTCACCATCGATTGTAATTTTGTAAGGAGCCTGACCAAGATCAGAAGCGGTAGCAATCCCAAAGCGGATGTCAGCACCAAAACGTTCGGCCTGTGTACGAAGATCTTCCATCAATTGCGGTCCGCTGATTCCTTGCGGATAGCCCGGGAAGTTTTCTACATCGGTAGTGGTAGTCAACTGTCCACCCGGCTGTATTCCTTCGTAAAGCACCGGTGACAAATTTGCACGTCCAGCATAGATAGCGGCTGTATAGCCGGCTGGTCCTGAACCTATAATAAGGCATTTAATTCTTTCTGTTTCCATACTCCTATTTATATTTTACGATTTACTATTTAACGCTTGAAATCATTTCCCTCTCCTACCGAAGATCAATCACTTCGGCATGAGGATATTGTTTCTTATCAAACACAAACATACCATCGGCATATTTCAAACCTGTCTGATAACCGGTCACAGTGATCTCGCTACGACTCTTATCACGTTGTTCCATCATAATGAACAAGGGTTGATAAGTCTCTTTACTCACATAAAGCACAATTCGCGATAAATCTCTCTTCTTATCAGTAGCAGTCAATACTACCTCATAGACCGGTTTGCCACCAAAGTTCTTCAATGATCCGATCTTATAGTCGAAGCCATGACGGTATATCTGTAAAAGCACATACGGATTAAGGCCCTGCAATTCGGTTCCGGTAGGGTTACTGATATTAACTTCATCACTGCTTCTCAGATAGCTCCACTGGGTCTTACCATCAAACCAAGTAATACCATCGTCTGTTTTCAGTACAAACTTTTCCCCTTTGAGTTCGATGACTCCGGCAGACTGTCCGGCCATCCTGCTTTTGTTAAACACTGTCACGTTGAATTCCGCACGGATACCGCCTGCCTTTTCAAATGTGGCCGCCGTCTTATCAAGCACAACTTTTGCCTGCATTTGTTGTTGAGCAAACACAGGCAAAGTCAGTAAAGCTATCCAAATGCTAATTATAATCTGCTTCATTGTATACACTCATTTAACGTTTGATTATTGAATATTGTTCAAACGCATTTCAAGGTCATTTTCGTCCACACACAGCACATCGCGTGCCTTGCTTCCCTGTGAGGGACCTACAATACCGGCCTTTTCCAGCTGATCCATCAAACGCCCGGCACGATTGTAGCCGATGGAGAATTTGCGCTGTATCAGCGAAGTAGATCCCTGCTGGTGAATCACAATCAACCGGGCAGCTTCCTCAAACAACGGATCGAGCCGCCCCATATCGACTTCACCCAAATCACTGCCGCTATCTTCACTCACATATTCGGGCAGGAAGAAGGCGGTAGGATATCCTTGCTGACGTGAAATATACTTGGTGATTTCTTCCACTTCGGGCGTATCGATAAATGCACACTGTACACGTACCGGATCGGCTCCCTGAAGAAAGAGCATATCACCGCGACCGATCAACTGATTGGCTCCCGGACGGTCGAGGATGGTACGTGAGTCCATCATCGCTGACACGCGAAATGCGATACGTGCCGGGAAGTTGGCCTTAATAGTACCTGTAATGATATTGGTAGTCGGACGTTGGGTTGCGATAATCATATGAATACCTACGGCACGTGCCAACTGCGCAATACGGGCGATCGGTAGTTCTATCTCCTTACCGGCTGTCATAATCAAATCACCAAACTCATCAATAACCACTACGATATAAGGCATAAATTTATGCCCCTTTTCCGGATTCAGGCGGCGGTTGATGAACTTCTCGTTGTACTCTTTAATGTTGCGCACATGAGCCATTTTCAGCAGATCATAGCGGCTATCCATCTCTACACAAACGGAATTGAGGGTCTGCACCACTTTAGTTACGTCAGTGATGATAGCATCTTCACCATCGGGAAGTTTTGCAAGAAAATGATGCTCAATGACAGAATAAATGCTGAATTCCACTTTCTTAGGATCTACCAGAACAAACTTCAATTCGGCAGGATGCTTCTTATAAAGCAGTGAAGTGATGATAGCATTCAAGCCGACAGATTTACCCTGCCCGGTAGCACCTGCCACCAATACGTGCGGCATTTTGCAAAGATCAACCATGAATACCTCATTCGTAATGGTTTTACCAAGTGCAATAGGCAAATCATAGGTTGACTCCTGAAACTTCTTACTACCTATAATAGACTGTCCTGAAACGATCTTCGGATTTGAGTTAGGCACCTCGATACCGATCGTACCTTTCCCAGGTATGGGAGCAATGATACGAATGCCCAACGCAGAAAGGCTCAAAGCGATATCGTCTTCCAAGCCACGAATCTTTGAAATACGTACTCCTTGTTCCGGAGTGATCTCATAAAGAGTTACCGTAGGTCCTACCGTAGCTTTAATCGTACTTATTTCAATGCCAAAACTACGCAATGTATTGATAATACGGTCTTTATTTGCATTCTGTTCCTCCATATTGATGGTAGGCTCACTATTTTCATAGTGTTTCATCAAATCGATAGTAGGAAAATGATAGTTCTCTAAATCCAGTTTAGGGTTGTAAGGTTCAGTCTCCGTACCCTGATAATTTTCATCATCGGCAGCAGGCTCTATCTCGAACTCAGGCTCTTTATCTGCCGACGCTGCCCGAAAAGGAGGTACGGGATCAGGAGCTGTCTGTTCAAAAGTCATAGTCACATCACCATCGGATGTCACATCCCTGTCTTCCGGAGTCACAGGCATTTCGGTTGAAGATTCGACAGGTGTTTCAGGCACAACAGTAGTTTCCACCTTTTTCACCGGTACTTCCTGACGGAAAGTACGATTTACATCAAATTCCACTTCCTGAGGTTTCGGGTTATCATATTCATGTGGTTGAGGGGCCTGAGTAACTTCAGCAAGTTCTTCTTTTTGTTTACGCTTCAAGAAACTAAGACTAAAAAGTTTACGCAGCCAAATGATGGTGCGGGCACTCATATATATAAGGAAACAAATACCTGTTGCCAGAAGAATCAGCCATACACCTGGAATGCCGACTTGAGAAATCAGCCAGTTACTGATGTTATAACCATGCAATCCACCCAGATAGATGAAGGAGTCCTGATAATGGTCCATAAAAACGAAACCAAGGAAAACAGAAAACCAAATGAGCAGCAATGAACATCCGATAAACCATTTCCAAAGGCGTACCACACGCACACGCATTAATTTGAGTCCGGCAACAGCCAAATAGATTAAAATAAAGAAAGAGGAAATACCAAAACAATCATTGATCAGGTAGCTTGCCAACTGAGCTCCCCGGGAACCTGCATAGTTCTTTACGTGATTGTTCACAGCAGCAAGGTCCTGGGCATTTCCGCTATCAATAATACTTTGGTCAGCTGCTCCAGTGAAAAAGAAAGAGGTAAAGGCCAGTAACAAATAGACTGAGAAAATGACCAGTACCAACCCGATTACAAAGTGAATTGTTTCGTTCCTGAAGAAAGCCACATATTTTTTTGTGGAAGCCGGCTTCTGTTCTGCTTCCTTATCTGATTTCTTTTTTGCCATGTGGATGATGAATCTTAAGCTATATGATTAATGATGCAAAAGTAGTAAAAAAAAGAATTTCATTGGACTACCCACAACTTTTTCTTACCTTTGCGTTTCAATTCAAGCAGATATGAAAAAAGAGAGTCAAGTAATATTTGATAAGAATGTGATAGAATTCGTTACAGTAGCCGCCGAGTTCTGCGCTTTTTTGGAACGTGCCGAAAGTATGAAACGCAGTACGTTTGTTGATACCACCCTTAAAATACTTCCTTTGCTTTATCTAAAAGCATCCATGCTTCCGAAATGCGAAATGATAGGTGATGAATCACCTGAAACGTATGTAACGGAAGAAATTTACGAAGTGTTACGCATCAACCTGGCATCCATATTGGCAGAAAAAGACGATTATCTGGAAGTATTTCTACCCGACATGGCTTACAGTGACGAACCGATCAAAAAGAATATTTCGGAAGATTTGGCCGATATCTATCAGGATATCAAAGACTTTATCTTCGTATTCCAGCTGGGATTGAACGAGACGATGAACGATTCCCTCGCCATCTGCCAAGAAAACTTCGGACTCTTGTGGGGACAAAAACTGGTAAACACCATGCGTGCCCTGCATGACGTAAAATATAGTCCGAAAGCCCGGGGAGAAGACGAAGAGGAAGAAGAGTACGAACCCGAAAACAATGAAGACTGTCACTGTGAAGATGACGACTGCCATTGTCACGATCATGGCTGCCATTGCCATGATGATGAATAAAAGAATATGATTTTAAAAAGAACCATAAGCAAAGAAGAGGTGAAGGAGATGCCCAAAGCAGCATTTCCCGGACGGATTCATGTAATACAGACTGAAAGTGAGGCGCAAAAAGCGGTGGCTTATCTGCAATCCCAAGCCATCTTGGGAATCGACAGCGAGACACGTCCCTCATTCACCAAGGGACATTCTCATAAAGTAGCATTACTTCAGATTTCATCTGACGAGTGTTGCTTTCTGTTTCGCCTGAACATGACCGGCCTAACCCAACCTATCATAGAACTACTTGAAGATCCGAAAGTAATCAAAGTGGGCCTTTCGCTAAAAGACGACTTCATGATGTTACACAAACGAGCCCCTTTCAATCAACAGGCATGCATTGAGTTACAAGAGTACGTCCGTCCTTTCGGCATTCAGGATAAGAGCCTGCAAAAGATATACGGTATCTTGTTTAGTGAGAAAATCTCAAAATCACAGCGTCTTTCTAATTGGGAAGCAGATGTACTGACGGATGCTCAAAAGCAATACGCAGCTACAGATGCTTGGGCCTGCCTCAACATATATCACTTATTGGAGGAACTGAAACGAACAGGAAACTACGAATTGGCTCCGGAAGAGGAAGCCACAGAGAAAGTAAAAGTAGGTTCAGATCAACAATAAAAGTAAAAACAACATAATAAATTTATGCATAAAGTATATCTTAAACCCGGCAAAGAAGACTCATTGAAACGGTTCCACCCCTGGATTTTTTCTGGTGCCATCGCCCACTTCGACGGCGAACCCGAGGAAGGTGAAGTAGTGGAAGTGTACACCTCAAAAAAAGAATTTATTGCCAAAGGGCATTTCCAGATCGGAAGTATTGCTGTACGTGTACTTTCGTTCAAACAAGAAGAGATTAACCACGATTTCTGGAAACACAAATTGGAAGTGGCCTACGACATGCGACGCAGTATTGGCATCGCTACCAATCCGACTAACAATACCTATCGCCTGGTACATGGAGAAGGCGATAATCTGCCCGGACTCGTTATCGATGTTTATGCCCGGACTGCTGTGATGCAGGCACATTCTGCAGGAATGCATGTAGACCGTATGGCCATTGCCGAAGCTTTGTCCGAAGTTATGGGTGATCAGATTGAAAATATCTATTATAAATCAGAAACGACCCTCCCATTTAAAGCGGACCTTTTCCCGGAGAACGGTTTCCTTAAAGGAGGAAGCAGCGACAACATCGCTCAGGAATATGGGCTGAAATTCCATGTAGACTGGCTGAAGGGACAAAAAACAGGATTTTTTGTAGACCAGCGTGAGAATCGTGCTCTACTGGAGCGTTATGCCAAGGGGCGGTCGGTATTAAATATGTTCTGTTATACCGGAGGCTTTTCCTTTTACGCCATGCGTGGAGGTGCCAAACAGGTGCACTCGGTAGACAGTTCTGCAAAAGCCATCGATCTGACTAATAAAAATGTAGAATTAAACTTCCCGGGAGATACCCGTCATGCAGCCTTTGCTGAAGATGCTTTCAAATATCTCGACCGTATGGGTGACCAGTACGACTTGATCATTCTTGATCCTCCGGCATTTGCCAAACATAAGGATGCGCTGCGCAATGCCCTTCAGGGCTACCGCAAGCTCAATGCCAAAGCATTTGAGAAAATCAAACCGGGTGGTATCTTATTCACCTTCTCATGTTCGCAAGTAGTGACCAAAGATAATTTCCGTACTGCTGTATTTACTGCTGCCGCCATGTCGGGCAGAAGTGTACGTATACTACATCAGTTGACCCAGCCCGCAGACCATCCGGTGAACATCTATCACCCGGAAGGGGAATATCTCAAAGGATTGGTGCTCTATGTAGAATAATCATTCCATAAGCATAAAAGCAGCAGCCTCAAAGTTAATTAGAGTTAACGAATAGAAGATTTTCATCAAATCATTATGTTATATAACATAAATCCCTTTATCTTTGCACTGTGTTTTTCATGGTATTAGATTTAAGGTTAATAAAGATTGGCTGTCCGGGAGGATAGCCTTTTTTTTATTTGTATATATGAAGAGAGAATAGATTACTGCGGGATCAATGAATAAACTTAGAAATAAAGATAGATATTCAGCCCTTTACCTCCTCCAATTTATTCATTGACTCTATTTGGTTAACAATCCATCTAATAATGCAAAAGAACCGTCCTGCAGCAGGTGGTGGATGACCTGTTTCTTTAATTAAATAAGCAGTAACCTCTACCTTTTATTTTTTTTGTTTTACTAACATAATCACCGGATTATCTTCTTCATTCAACCTAGAGGCTATTTCTTTCAATTTACCATCTTTCAGTTGGTCTTTCTTATAAATTTCAACAAGTCGGGCTGCATTTAGACTTGTGACGTCTTCAATTTCACGATTAATTGGTTTCGCTGTCATAGCCACTGTTCTTTTGTCCACATAGTCATCATTGTATATTGTAACTTGAAATACCGCCTTTTCTTCTTTGTCATACACCAGTTCATCAGCATAGAATCCGTTGCCCTTTTCAAAGTTAAATACATTTTTAACGGCTTCCATAAAGTAATAACGGTCGGTATGGATACCCATATAAAGAAAAACTTCCGGTTCCATGGTATGTGCAGAAGGAGTTCTTACAACAAAAGGACTTAATGTACCATCCGACGCATAGTTATACAATGTATCAGCCGATGTATCCATAAGTGTACATTTCCCGTTACTCAGGCGTATCTGATAAGAATAATTTGCTATAAACCTATCTCCATCATTCACAATTGGTGTATCAATCGTTTTGAAAGGAATAAAAATATCACGGGTGATACTTCCATCCTGTTTTGATAGGATAATATGGTATGATTTGGTTCTATCCTCTCCTTTACTGTGATAATCTGACATATCATAGCAAATCAAATTATCTTTGTCATAATCGAAAATAGATGAAACTTCCCGATCAAGACTCAAACACCGTTTGAACTTTCCATAAAGATCATACACTAAGATTTTATTTCCCGGTGACTTTACGAATATTTCACCATTGTTTTCATCAAGAATAATCTCATTAATCCTCGCATATTCTTCTGCTCCTTGCCCCCGACGATTTATCTTCCTCACTCCCTTACCGGTTTTTCTGTCAAAAATAAAAATATCCCCATCATTATTCCTATTTGTTGCCAATATGTATTCTTTTCCCACATCCTGCACCAGACCTTGTGTAAGAAACTCGTCAGTGGTCTCCAACGCAACATATTCTACATCCATAAAGTCCTGAAGAATCAATTCTTTTTTAGGATAACTTTTCGAAACGTCAACAATGATTAAATCATTGTTTGACTGTATATTTTCTCCACACCCCACTAATACCACCAACAGAATGACTGCTAAAATCGTTTTTGTTTGTTTCATTTCAGTTATTGTTTATTTGATAAAGAAGAACCTGTTTAGAGCCTGTAAAAAAAATGGCTGAAATCTTTTTAATCTAAACTTTCCGTATCAGCCGAATAGTTTCTTTCTTTGAAGTAACCAAACTTTAAAAAAGATATATCAGACTGATTTTAAGGAAAGAGAGTGGCAATATATAACAAAAGTATTGAACCTGCAAGAAAGAAAGCGAAAATAAGATTTACAAATGGTTTAGAATGCCATTTTTTATTTAGTGAAGACCGGCTGCCAATGGCATATGCTTCCTCTTGACCTCCTTAAGTGGCAGTTGGTTTACTACTACTATCGCAAATGGGCGACCTTGTTGGATTTTGACTTGCTATTAGAGAAATTCCCTAAAGACCTTTTTTCCCTGCGCAAATAAAGAAGAAAACAAATGGATTTCCCCTCTTATCATAAGCCATTATAAACAAAACTATTACGATCATTCATGCGATCTTTACTCCGGCCCGCATACCCGGATAAGATTCAGACCATCTTCGCTAAAGATACGAAGGAAAACAAAATGCTTTTATAGGCATAAACAAATAAGATAACAGATACATCACACCATATGTCAAACCGTTACGTTTACGTTCTCTACTAAAACGAAGAGTGGAAGATGGAAGATCGAAATTCATTTTTCGTATGAGAAGCGTACAAAAGGTTTTAGAGTCCGCTGAAATCGTCCCCTCAAATACCGGACAAAGTTCGGTTGCCACACCTTCGTTATCGAAATAACAGGCTTTAAGATTATTATGGAGGAAAACTTAAACCGGCTCTTAGATTAAATAAGGTAGCAACGGATTATATATACCCACATTAAAAAAACAAATTATTAATCATACTTTTGCAGGTTTATTTCTGACATTTAGTCATTTATACAATAGAAGTAAGTCATTTGGAATAGACCGCTTTCTTTTTTATAGACCTTTCATTCTCTGTTTTTTCCGATTTTCTTTTCCCATTTTCCTTTTCTCATTTCCTTTTATTCCATGCTTTTTCCACTCTGTCAACTAAAAATATTATATTTGCACCTGATCTGCCATAGACAGGCACGACGGGAAACACATCAATAAAAGTTATGAATATAAAAAATCGTTTGATTATTATGAACTTCCTGCAATTCTTTGTATGGGGGTCGTGGTTAATTTCACTAGGTGGCTATATGGAAAGAGGCCTCCATTTTGAAGGTGGGCAAATCGGAGCCATTTTCGCAACAATGGGAATCGCATCCATTATCATGCCGGGAATAACAGGCATTATAGCCGACAAATGGTTCAATGCCGAACGCCTTTATGGTATTTGCCACTTGCTGGGAGCCGGCTGCTTGTTCTACGCTTCTACCGCCACCGACTATAATCAAATGTATTGGGCCATGTTACTCAATCTAATGGTTTACATGCCTACTCTTTCGCTCGCCAATACTGTTTCGTACAATGCACTCGAACAATATAAATGCGATTTAGTAAAAGACTTCCCGCCTATCCGTGTATGGGGAACCATCGGTTTCATTTGTGCTATGTGGGCAGTGGACCTTACCGGATTCAAAAACTCGAGTGCTCAACTTTATGTCGGAGCAAGCTCAGCATTACTTCTCGGACTGTATTCTTTCACTCTGCCCCCATGCCCCCCTGCAAAAAATCAGAGCAAAACCCTATTGTCTTCTTTCGGTCTAGATGCCCTCAGCCTATTCAAAAGAAAAAAGATGGCTATCTTTTTCTTTTTCTCGATGTTGCTGGGTGCAGCCTTGCAAATCACAAATACATATGGTGATGCATTTTTGGGGAGTTTCGCCAAAATACCCGAATTTGCAGACTCTTTCGGTGTCAAGCACTCGGTAATCCTGCTGTCCATCTCACAAATGTCCGAGACACTGTTTATCCTGGCCATTCCTTTCTTCCTGAAGCACTTCGGAATCAAACGTGTCATGCTCATCAGTATGTTTGCCTGGGTATTCCGATTCGGACTGTTTGGCTTTGGTGATCCGGGATCAGGCATCTGGATGCTGATTTTATCAATGATAGTATACGGTATGGCATTTGATTTCTTCAACATTTCCGGTTCTTTATTTGTTGAATTGGAAACCAAACCTGAGACAAGGGCCAGTGCACAAGGTTTGTTCTTCATTATGACAAACGGATTGGGCGCTGTCATCGGAGGATATGCCAGTGGAGCCGTAGTGGATGCATTCTCTGTATATGAAAACGGAATGTTGGCAAGTCGCAACTGGCCGGCTATCTGGTTCATATTTGCAGCATATGCACTGGCTATCGGTATTTTGTTTGCAATTGTTTTCAGATACAAACATCAACCGGGAGAACTTAAGAAAGTGAACAATTAACAATGGATAAGAAAGTAGAATTACAGGTATTGAACATTTCTAACAGCCAGGCGCAGGTAGGTGCCTATGCAATGGTATTGGGAGAAGTAGATGGCGAACGGCAGCTACCTATTATAATAGGACCTGCCGAGGCACAAGCTACAGCCATTTGCCTGAAAGGAATAAAGGCCCCACGCCCGCTGACACACGATTTATTCTATTCGTGTCTGAATGTTTTGGGAGCAACTCTGCTCCGGGTACTAATATACAAAGCCAAAGAAGGCGTTTTCTATTCGTATATCTACTTTAAAAAAGACGAAGAAATTATTCGGATAGATGCCCGTACCTCGGATGCAGTGGCACTGGCCGTCAGGGCAGATTGTCCTATCTTTATATACGAATCTATTCTTGAACGCGAGTGTATACGGTTGACAGACGGGGACGAACGTCCCGATACTCCGGAAGAGGATGAAAACTCACGCACGGAGCCGGTCAGCATTATTTCTCTTGAAGAAGCATTGAATAAAGCCATTCAAGAAGAGAATTACGAACTGGCAGCCCGACTTCGTGACGAAATAAACCGACATAAATAAAAGATATGCACGTATTTTATACCCCTGATATACAAACCAGCACAGAACTTCCTGAAGAGGAAGCACAGCACTGTGTACGTGTGCTCCGCCTGACAGCCGGAGATGAAATTAGTCTCACCGACGGAAAGGGAAACTTCTATCGGGCAGAGATCAGCGTGGCAACCCATAAACGTTGCCTGGTGAATATTAAAGAAACAATTTACCAAGAGCCTTTGTGGGACGGACATCTGCACATTGCTATGGCACCCACAAAAAATATGGATCGTAATGAATGGTTTGCTGAAAAAGCAACTGAAATAGGGTTCGACGAATTAACATTCTTGAACTGCCGCTTCTCCGAACGGAAAGTAATTAAAACCGAACGCATTGAAAAGATATTGGTGTCTGCCATCAAGCAATCGTTAAAAGCACGTTTACCGCGTCTGAACGAGATGACTGATTTTTGCACATTTATCGAAAAAGACTTTAAAGGGCAAAAGTTCATTGCCCACTGTTACGAAGGAGAGAAACCTTTACTGAAAGATGTCTTGACAAAAGGAGAAGATGCCCTGGTGTTGATCGGACCGGAAGGTGACTTCAGCGAAGAGGAAGTCAAGAAAGCAATCGAGAAAGGATTTGTCCCTATTAGTTTAGGCAAATCGCGACTGCGCACAGAAACAGCAGCATTGGTGGCTTGCCACACAATGAATATGTAATTTACAGAAATAAAAAAGATAGTAATTATGGTAAAACGAATGATTTCCCAACTTTCGGTACTGGCAGTACTGATCGTTTTCATGGCAGCCTGCTCCAAGAAAGCGGAATATATCCATGTGATTCCGGCCGATGCTTCGGCTGTTGCTTCCATTAATCTGAATTCTCTTGCTGACAAAGCCGGCTTGAATGATAAACAGAATGAAGGGATGAAACAAAAAATGATGGAAGCCCTGAAAAGCGGAATGAATGCAGCTGCTTTCCAGCAACTGGAAAAAATAATGAAAAATCCTTCTCAATCGGGGATTGATGTCAAAGCTCCTGTATTCGTATTTACTTCCAAAACTTTCATTAGTCCCACTATAGTTGCCAAAGTCAGTAATATCGAGGACTTGCGTGCTTCGCTCGACTTAATGGCCAAAGAAGGAATCTGCCAGCCTATAGCAGAAGAAGAGGGGTACAGTTTCACATCCTTGCAGAAGAACAATCTATTGGTCTTTAATGAAAATGCAGCAGTTTTGACAGAAGCCTACGGAACTTCTCAAATGGATGTTGCCAAACAAACCATCTCCACACTGCTCAAACAGACCGAAGAGAACAGTATCGCCTCAAACGGCAGTTTCCGGAAGATGCAGGATCAGAAAGGAGACATCAACTTTTTTGCTTCAATGGATGCGGTTCCCAAAATGTATACTCAACAAATCAGTCTGGGACTCTCTTCACAAATCGACTTGAGTGAAGTAAAAGCTGTGGGTAACCTCAACTTTGAGAAAGGAAAAATCGCTCTGCAGATCGAAACCTACTCGGATAATGCAGAGACGGATGCGTTACTGAAGAAACAGGCTCAAGCTGTTAAAAAGTTAAATACAACTTTCCTCCAGAACTTCCCCGAATCGACTCTCGCATTCTTAAATATAGGAGTCAATGGAGCAGCATTCTACGATTTGCTGTTCAATAATGAAGAATTCCGTAGAAATGTGTCTCTTGCGAAAGCCGATGAAGTAAAAAGTTTATTCGCCTCTTTCGATGGAGATATTTCCATCGGACTAATTAATGTAACCTTGAACAGTGTTCCTACTTTTGCTGCTTATGCAGATGCAAAGAACGGAAATGCCCTGAAAGCATTGTACGACAATAAGAAACAATTAAAATTAGGTAAAAACGAAGATATTATCCAATTGGGCGAAAACGAATATGTTTATAAGTCAAGAGCAACCAACGTATTCTTTGGCATCCGCAACAAGCAGATGTATGCCACTAATGATGAACTTCTGTACAAGAGTATCAGCAAACCTGTAGAGAAATCAATCAAAGATGCCGGATATGTATCGGATATGAAAGGCAAAAATGTATTCTTTGTTATCAATATGGATGCTATTCTCGATCTCCCTGTTGTGAAAATGATGGCCGGATTCGGCGGCGAAGAATATCAAACTTATTATAAACTCGCTTCAAAAATTTCGTATATCGAGGCATTCAGTGACAGCGAAGGTAAGACCGAAACAGCCATTCTTCTGAAAAACAAAGACGACAATGCTTTAAAACAGATAGTAGACTTTGCCAAGCAGTTCGCCGGCATGTAATCTTCAACGTGTATGGACAGCATTCACCTACAGCAAACACTTCCCCAAGTGTTTGCTGACCGTAATTCGATAACTTCGGATGTATGGCATCGGAATCTTGTTTTCCATAAAGGAAAATCTTACCTGATCGAGGCTGCCTCCGGTACCGGTAAATCATCGTTGTGCAGCTACATCTACGGCTACCGAAACGACTATCAGGGAATCATCAACTTCGACGAAACCAATATCAAAGCATACCCGGTGAAGCAATGGGTGGAAATCCGGAAGCATTCACTGAGTATGCTTTTTCAGGATTTACGCATTTTTACGGAGTTGACCGCCATCGAAAACATCCGACTAAAGAATAACCTGACCGGATATAAAACCCGAAAAGAAGTATTATCACTGTTCGAAGCCTTGGGACTCTCGGACAAACTGAACGTGAAGGCAGGCAAACTTTCTTTCGGACAACAACAGCGAGTGGCGTTCATCCGATCGCTTTGTCAACCTTTCGACTTCATTTTCCTGGACGAGCCCATCAGTCATTTGGACGACAACAATGCACGTATTATGGGAGAACTGGTAATGGAAGAAGCCAGCAAACAAGGGGCGGGAATCATCGTAACGTCCATCGGCAAGCATATCGAGTTAACGTATGACAGAATATTGAAATTATGAACAACTTAGTCTGGAAGCTGCTCCGTCAGCATATCAGCATCGGTCAGTTGACCGGTTTCTTCTTTGCCAACCTTTTCGGAATGGTTATTGTGCTACTCAGCGCACAATTCTACAAAGATGTAGTTCCCATCTTTACCGAAGGGGATAGCTTTATGAAGAAAGATTATATGACAGCTACTAAGAAAATCAGTACGCTGGGATCTTTTGCGGGCAAGAGTAACACTTTTTCGTCTGAGGAAATAGAGGAACTGAAGAAACAACCGTTCACCCGGAGCGTAGGTGCTTTCACTCCTTCGCAATTTAAAGTCTCCGCAGGATTGGGAATGCAGGAAGCAGGAATTCACCTTTCTACCGAAATGTTCTTTGAGGCCGTTCCTGATAAGTTTGTAGACGTCAGCCTCGATAAATGGCATTTTGATGAAAACACGCACACCATCCCTATCATCATTCCGCGCAATTATCTGAATTTATATAACTTCGGATTTGCCCAGAGCCGAAGCCTGCCTAAACTATCGGAAGGGTTGATGAGCCTGATCCAAATGGATATTCTGATGCGGGGCAACGGACGGGTTGAGCAATATAAAGGAAACATCGTCGGCTTTTCCAACCGGTTGAATACTATTTTGGTTCCACAATCTTTTATGAACTGGGCTAACCAAAACTTTGCACCGGATAGCCAGCCGGACCCTTCACGGCTGATTATTGAAGTAGACAATCCCGCTGATGCCTCCATTGCAAAGTATTTCCAACAAAAGGGTTATGAGACAGAAGACGGAAAACTGGACGCCGGGAAAACCACTTATTTTCTGCGTCTGATTGTGGGTATTGTCCTTGCAGTGGGACTATTTATCAGCATACTCTCTTTCTACATTCTGATGCTCAGCATTTTTCTGCTTTTACAAAAGAACACCGTGAAACTGGAAAGTTTACTTCTGATAGGTTACAGCCCTTCAAGAGTAGCACTCCCCTATCAGATTCTTACATTAGGACTCAATATTGTTGTACTGTTACTATCCGTCGGCATTGTTTCGTGGGCACGCACCTCTTATCTTACGACACTGAACCTGTTGTTTCCACAAATGTCTGTCGGATCTCTCTGGCCAACTTTCGCCATAGGTATATTTTTATTCTTATTGGTGTCTTCCATCAACGTTATTATACTGAAAAAGAAGATGTTGTCAATATGGATACACAAAGCATAGGAGACATTAGGGCATAAAAAAAGGAGCAACGCCTTGCTCCAACCTTTGTTAACCTTAAATCTAATACTATGAAAAACACATTGCAAAGATACGTACTCTTTGGTTATCTGCAAATAATACAAGAAAAAAAGTATGTTTTATAACACCATTTAAGAGTTTAACGCCTGCTTTTCACTTCCTTTTTCATATCTTTGTAACGTTATTAATAAAGATATGACCATGCCGGACTATGATCTGATTGCCATTCTTGGCCCTACCGCTTCGGGTAAAACCCCTTTTGCTGCCGCATTGGCCGCAGAGTTAAATACTGAAATCATCAGTGCCGATTCACGCCAAATCTATCGGGGAATGGATCTTGGTACAGGCAAAGACCTGGAAGACTACACTATTAACGGCCGACAAATCCCTTACCACCTGATAGATATTGCTGATCCGGGCTATAAATACAATGTATTTGAGTATCAACGTGATTTCCTGACAGCTTACGAGACTATTAAACAAAAAGGATGTCTCCCCGTTCTATGTGGAGGGACAGGCTTGTATCTGGAGTCGGTACTAAAAGGCTATCGCCTGATTCCAGTTCCCGAAAACCAAGAGTTGCGTGTACGCCTGGCCGAAAAATCATTGGAAGAACTGACTGCTATTTTAAGCAGTTATAAGACACTTCACAATTCGACAGACGTGGATACCGTCAAACGGGCAATCCGTGCTATCGAAATAGAAGAGTATTATGCAAAGACACCAATAGAAGAACGGGAGTTCCCACAACTGAACAGCCTGATTATCGGAGTGGACATCGACCGTGAATTGCGACGGGAGAAAATCACCCGCCGCCTTAAACAAAGACTGGACGACGGGATGATTGAAGAGGTACGTCGTCTCCTGGCAGAGGGAATTCAGCCGGATGATCTGATTTATTATGGATTGGAATACAAATACCTGACTTTGTACGCCATTGGCAAAATGACATACGATGAAATGTTTACCGGTCTGGAAACTGCCATCCACCAGTTTGCCAAACGGCAAATGACCTGGTTTCGGGGAATGGAACGAAGAGGTTTCACCATTCATTGGGTAGATGCTTCACTCCCAATGGAGGAAAAGATTAACTTTGTAAAGCAGAAACTCAAAGAGTTTTAGTAACTTTGGCGAAGCTCTTAACCGTTTTTGTTTCATTTATCAGTTCGTCCCGCAAGTGTGGGTCCATGCGCCCGGCTACCCAAGCCCATCAGTCCGGGAACGGAGGCAGATGAGCCCTCAAGCGCAGGGCGAGTTAATGGATAAAGAGAAAGGTAATAAATAGCCTATGATAACCGGTTAAGCCAGTGCAAGTCTGTTGTTAATATATGAATGATCGGTCGTTTAACAAAAAGATCGGTCACCATACAGAGAAATTAGAAATAAAAGTACGAAATAATAAATATAATATCCATGAGCGTAGAACCTGGAAAATGGGGTGTAATCTACAATCCCAAAGCAGGCACACGAAAGGTGCAGAAACGGTGGAAAGAAATAAAAGAGTACATGGACTCTAAGGGAGTGTCATACGACTATGTGCAGTCCGAGGGTTTCGGATCGGTAGAACGACTCGCCGGCATTCTGGCCAACAACGGTTATCGCACCATCGTAGTAGTGGGCGGAGACGGTGCATTGAATGATGCCATTAACGGCATTATGAGTTCGAACGCAGAAAAAAAAGAAGAGATAGCCATCGGTATCATCCCCAACGGAATAGGAAACGACTTTGCCAGATACTGGGAATTGAATCTGGAATACAAACAGGCAGTAGACTGGATTATCAATAACCGCCAAAAGAAAATAGACGTGGGTTACTGCAACTTTTACGATGGCGAAAAACACCAACGACGTTACTTCCTCAATGCAGTCAATATAGGATTAGGTGCGCGTATCGTAAAAATCACGGACCAGACCAAACGTTTCTGGGGAGTAAAGTTCCTCTCCTATCTGGCAGCTCTCTTCCTGCTGATATTCGAACGCAAGCTTTATCGTTCACATCTCAAAATTAACGACGAACACATCCGCGGACGGATTATGACAGTCTGTGTGGGAAGTGCCACCGGATACGGACAAACCCCAAGTGCCGTACCCTATAATGGCTGGCTGGATGTATCGGTCATCTACCGTCCCGAGTTCCTGCAAATCTTGTCCGGACTGTGGATGCTTATTCAAGGACGCATATTGAACCACAAAGTGGTGAAATCCTACCGTACCCGAAAAGTAAAAGTATTGCGTGCCCAGAATGCCGCCGTCGACCTTGACGGACGCTTGTTGCCACGCCATTTCCCGATTGAAATAGGAATTATCCCGGAAGCAACCACATTGATTATACCCAATTGATAAAACATAAATGTTATGATAGAACAACTGAAGAACAATAAAACAGGAAATTTTTTCCTGTTAGCCGGTCCTTGCGTCATCGAAGGCGAAGAGATGGCTATGCGAATTGCAGAAAAAATAGTAAATATCACCGATAAACTGGGTATTCCCTATGTATTTAAAGGTTCATACCGTAAAGCCAACCGTTCTCGCTTGGATTCATTCATGGGAATTGGTGATGAAAAAGCGTTGAAAGTTCTCGAGAAAGTACACAATACCTTCGGAGTGCCTACCGTAACCGATATTCACGCAGCCGATGAAGCAGCCATGGCAGCCGATTATGTAGACATCCTGCAGATACCCGCTTTCCTCTGCCGGCAAACGGACTTACTGGTCGCTGCTGCTCAAACCGGAAAAACGATTAATATCAAAAAAGGACAGTTCCTCTCTCCGCTTGCCATGCAGTTTGCAGCAGACAAGGTGATAGAGGCCGGCAACAAGAACGTTATGCTGACTGAACGTGGAACAACTTTCGGTTATCAGGACCTGGTCATCGACTACCGGGGCATACCGGAAATGCAATCTTTCGGTTATCCGGTCATCCTGGATGTAACTCATTCATTACAGCAACCCAACCAGACGAACGGTGTAACAGGCGGTATGCCGCAATTGATCGAAACGGTAGCCAAAGCCGGCATTGCCGTAGGAGCCGACGGTCTCTTTATTGAGACACACGAAAATCCGGCAGTAGCCAAAAGCGACGGTGCCAATATGTTGAAACTTGACCGGTTGGAAGGCTTATTGACTAAACTGGTGAAAATTAGAGAAGCAATTATGTGATTTACTTCCCGGTAATGCGACTGATAGAAAAAACAGTAAGAAGGTAATTCATCTCAGGAGATGCTGGAAGTCCGGATTCTCAATACATAAATAGGATCTATGCGCTCTGAAACTCCTGCGGTGAGTGGAACTTAAAACAGTATAGCAATGAAACATTTATTCCGTGGTTTACTTTTGGTTGCAGTCATCTTATGCTGCAACTTCCAACAGGCCTTTGCACAGCAAATGCCGCCCATCCCTATCGACAAGAACGTACGTATTGGAAAGTTGGACAATGGTCTGACCTACTACATCCGTAAGAACAATCTGCCTGCCAACCGGGCTGACTTCTACATTGCCCAGAAAGTGGGTTCTATTCAAGAAGAAGAAAATCAACGCGGATTGGCACACTTCCTGGAACACATGTGTTTTAATGGGACAACTCACTTCCCCGGTGATGCCTTGAAGCAATATCTGGAGCGTATCGGCGTTAAATTCGGTGAAAACCTGAACGCATATACGGCTATCGATGAAACGGTTTACAATATCTCCAATGTACCCGTCAAAACTCCCGGTGCAGTAGACTCCTGCCTGCTGATTCTACACGACTGGAGCAATGACCTGACACTCGATCCGAAAGAGATTGATAAAGAACGCGGCGTCATCAATGAAGAATGGCGTACACGCATGAGTGCCATGATGCGTATGCAAGAGAAGCTTCTGCCAATGATGTATCCGGGTGACAAATACGCCCATAGCTTCCCCATCGGCACCATGGACGTAGTGATGAATTTTAAGCCGCAAACCTTGAGAGACTATTACGAAAAATGGTATCGTCCCGACTTACAGGGAATCGTCATCGTCGGTGATATCGATGTAGATGCCGTAGAAGCTAAAATCAAAACAATGTTTGCCGACATCCCTGCACAGCCTAATGCGGCAGAACGTATCTACTATCCCGTCGCAGACAATAAAGAACCGATTATCTGTATCTTGAAAGACAAGGAACAGCCTCATGTCCAAGTTCTACTCTTCAATAAACACGAAGCAGTTCCCGATAACCAGAAAGGAAATGTGGACTATCTGATACAGCAATACGCCAAGAATCTGATCAGCATTATGCTGAATGCACGTTTGAACGAACTGGTTCAGACAGCCAATCCACCCTATATTTATGCAGGAGCAGACGATAGCAACTTCTTTGTTGCCAAAACCAAAGATGCATTTCTGGGGATCGTGGTTTGCAAAGAGGACAGCATCGAAAATGGTATCGCCGCCATGCTCCGCGAATTAGAACGTGCCCGCCAATTCGGCTTCACCGAAACAGAATACAATCGTGCCCGTGCCGAATACTTGCGTCAGTTGGAATCTTCTTACAATGAACGTGACAAACAGAAGAACGAAAAGTATGTAAATGAATATGTCCGCCACTTTCTTGATAACGAACCTATACCGGGCATAGAGAACGAATATACAATCATCAACCAGATCGCCCCCAATATTCCGGTGGCAGCAATCAACCAATTGATGAAAGGACTGATTACAGACGACAATCAGGCGCTGGCCCTTTTCGCACCCGAAAAAGAGGATCTGAAACTACCATCCGAAGCCGCTATCGCAAAACTGCTGAAGGATGCAAAAACCGAAAAGCTGACTGCCTACGTAGATAAAGTATCAGACGAACCCTTGATGGCTGAAGCGCCGAAAGGTGGTAAGATTGTTTCGGAATCAAAAGACGACATCTTTGGAGCAACTACTTTGACCCTTTCTAACGGAGTAAAAGTGATTATAAAGAAAACTGATTTCAAGGCAGATGAAATCCGGATGAAAGGTGTCAGCCTGGGAGGTAGTTCCGTATTCCCGGATTCGGAAATCATCAATATAAATGGTCTGGATGCAGTCGGAGTCGGTGGTTTGGGTAACTTCAGTGCTGTAAACCTTGAAAAAGTGCTCGCCGGAAAGAAAGCATCGGTTAGTTACGATATCGCAAACAAGACCGAAAGCGTTTCAGGAAGTTGTTCACCCAAAGATTTCGAAACGATGATGCAACTCACTTACCTTACATTTACAGCACCGCGTAGAGACGATGATGCATTTGCCTCATATAAAAATCGTAATAAAGCCGCATTAAAGAATCAGGAATTGAATCCGAATGTGGCCTTCAGCGACTCTATCCAAGCCGGCATCTATATGAAACACCCGAGAATCATACGCATAAAAGCCGACATGGTGGATCAAATGGATTACGACAAGATTCTGTCTATGTATCAGGATCGCTTCAAAGATGCAAGTGACTTCACATTTATCTTTGTCGGTAACGTAGATGTAGAGAAAATGAAACCGGTAATTGCCGAATATCTGGGTGCGCTCCCCGCCGTTAACCGCAAAGAAACTTTCAAAGATAACAAAATTGAAATGCGTCAAGGCATTTACAAGAACGAGTTTACCAAGCAGCAAGAGACACCGAAAGCTTCCGTTTTCGCTTTCTACAACGGAGATTGCAAATATGACCTGAGAAACAACCTCTTGCTTAGCATGACAAGCCAGATTCTGGATTTGGTCTACACAGAAAAAGTACGTGAAGACGAAGGAGGTACATATGGTGTATATGTAGGCGGAACGCTACAAAAATATCCAAAAGAAAAAGCAATCCTGCAAATCATCTTCGATACGGCTCCCGAAAAGAAAGAGAAGCTGATGAAGATCATTTTCGGAGAAATCGATAACATAACGAAAACAGGCCCGTCGGAAGCCAACTTGAACAAAGTGAAAGAATATATGCTGAAAAAGCATACCGAAGACCTGAAAGAAAACAGCTACTGGCTGGGAAGTATCGACGAATACTTATATACCGGCATGAACCGCATGAATGATTATGAAAAGATAGTCAATAGCATTACGGTGAATGACATCCGGAAATTCGCTGACGACCTCTTCAAACAGAAAAATGAAGTGGAAGTGACAATGGTCAGCCCGGAAAAGAAATAATAAGACCTTGCAGCACGCAGATGATGCAACCCAAACAGATAAGAAGTTGTATTATCTGCGTGCTCTTTTTTGTCGAAACTTAAATAAAACGGTACTATGCTATTCAATGAACTACGCCTGCACGGCAAACTTGCAGCCAAACGACATCCGATGTACGAAAAGAATAAAATAGGCAAATACATCATGTATGCGTCCTTTATTTTCTGGGGTGCTTACTTTATATTTATTGGCATCGGTCTGGCAAAAGCCATCAGCACAGAAGTTCCCAATATGGAAGCCTATCATATTTTGAATAGTGGACTGATATTTGCGCTTGCCCTGGACTTTGTAATACGTTTCCCATTCCAAAAAACTCCTACACAAGAAGTAAAACCTTACCTGCTACTTCCGGTAAAACGAAGCCGTATACTCGACTTTCTGCTTCTCCGCCACGGGCTCAGTTCTTTCAATCTTATCTGGCTGTTCCTGTTCGTGCCGTTCGCAGCACTCACAGTCTTTCCTTTTTATGGAATATCAGGAGTTCTCACTTACAGCATCGGCATTTGGTTACTGATGGTTTTCAACGGATATTGGTATCTGCTTTGCCGTACGCTGATTAACGAACATATTTGGTGGGTGGTACTTCCCATCGTTGTCTACAGTGGAATCGCCATCGCTATTTTTATTCCCAAAACGGGATTTATAAGTAACTTTTTCATGAATCTGGGAGAAGGTTATATCGAAGGAAATCTACTTGCTTACCTGGGTACATTGGCAGCCACTGTTCTGGTATGGTGTATCAACCGTAAAGTGATGACCGGTTTAATATACAACGAAATCAATAAAGTAGAAGACACAAAAGTAAAAACCGTATCCGAATACCGTTTCCTGGAACGCTTCGGAGAGGTAGGCGAATATATGCGTCTGGAATTGAAGATGCTTCTACGCAACAAACGCTGTAAGGCCTCACTCCGGTCGGTAGCAATGCTCGTAATCATCTTCTCCATCATACTGAGTTTCAGCAGTACGTATGACCACATGAAGAGTTTTGTCCAGGTATACTCCTTCCTTGGATTCGGTATGGTGATTCTGATACAACTTATGGGATTTGAAGGAAACTATATCGACGGACTGATGACTCGCAAAGAATCCATCAAAAGCCTGTTGACAGCCAAATATTATATCTATAGCTTGGCGGAAATCATTCCGCTGATCCTGCTGATACCGGCTTTTGTGATGGGAAAAGCCAGCCTGCTGGGTGCTGTCGCACTAATCTTTCTGACAACAGGTCCTGTCTATTGCATCTTGTTCCAACTGGCGGTATACAACCATAAAACCGTACCACTCAATGAAAGCATCACAGGCAAACAAAGTATGAATACCGGAATGCAGATGTTAATCAGTTTCGGACTTTTCATCGTACCAACCACACTCTATGGCACGCTCCCCATGCTGCTGGGACAAACATGGGCCTACATTGTCATATTAATCATCGGATTAGGCTTCACCTTGACCTCCCCTATGTGGATAAACAATGTATATGTCCGTTTCATGCAACGCCGTTACGAAAACATGGAAGGATTCAGAGACAGTAAATAACGATTCAACATTTATTTTATAGAAAAAGAATATGATTACCATACATAACCTCCGGAAAAACTTCGGCACCCAAACAGCCGTCGATATCGAGAATTATACAATCAATCAGGGAGAGATGGTCGGCCTGGTGGGTAACAATGGAGCCGGAAAAACAACTTTGTTCCGTTTAATGCTGGACCTGCTGAAAGCTGATACCGGTGAAATCATTATCAACGACATTCATGTGAACCAAAGCGAAGACTGGAAAAGTTTTACCGGTGCATTTATCGATGACGGATTCCTGATCAGTTACCTGACTCCGGAAGAATATTTCTATTTTATCGGTAAAATGTACGGACTCAAAAAAGAAGAAGTGGATGAACGCCTGATCCCCTTCGAACGTTTTATGAACGGGGAAGTATTGGGACAAAAGAAGTTTATCCGTAACTTCTCGGCGGGCAATAAGCAGAAGATCGGTATCGTGTCGGCCATGCTACATTATCCGAAACTGATCATTCTGGACGAACCGTTTAATTTTCTGGACCCAAGTTCACAATCCGTCATTAAACATCTGCTGAAAAAGTATAATGAGGAACATAATGCCACGGTCATTATTTCGAGCCATAACCTGAACCATACGGTGGATGTCTGTCCTCGTATTGCCGTGCTTGAGCATGGAGTCATTATCCGTGACCTTGTAAACGAAAACAATTCGGCAGAAAAAGAACTGGAAGATTATTTTAATGTAGAAGAAGAATGAATGTATGAAGAAACACCTTTTTAATCTGTTACTTTTCACCGTCTTAGTTATCGGCCTGAGTGGCTGCCGCACCTCTGTTCCCAAACTAGACTATAAGAAATTGGCCCGTGCTTCTGTACGCTTGGGCGTAGACATCGGAATGGAGGATAACCATAAACTCTACCTGGAAGCAGCCGAATGGATAGGTACTCCCTACCGGGGAGGCGGAGAGACCAAACGTGGCACAGACTGCTCGGGAATGACCTGCCAGATTTATAAAAAGGTATATCATATCAAACTGCAACGAAGCACAGACGGTCAGAAGAAAGAGAGCAGTAAAGTTGCCCGGCGAAATCTTCGGGAAGGTGATCTGGTATTTTTCAGTAGCCGGAAATCGCGCAGAAAAGTGGCACACGTGGGCATCTATCTCAAAGACGGAAAGTTTGTTCATGCCAGCACCAGCCAGGGAGTCATTGTCAGCAGTCTCAATGAACCCTATTACCGGACTCACTGGATATCGGGAGGCAGAGTACGCAAATAACCTTTATTGAAATAAAAAATTCACTATCTTTGCCGAAAATTCCGCAAATGAAATACACTGTTTATTTATTCGACTTTGACTATACACTGGCAGACTCTTCGCGTGGCATCGTAACCTGCTTCAGAAGCGTACTCGAGAGACATGGCTACACCGGTATCACTGATGATATGATCAAACGCACCATTGGGAAAACGCTTGAAGAATCGTTCAGCATCCTTACGGGAATTACTGACGCCGACCAACTGGAATCATTCAGACAAGAGTATTCCAAAGAGGCAGATATATACATGAATGCAAATACCATTCTTTTCCCGGATACTCTCCCCACGCTTACACACCTGAAAAAACAGGGAATCCGTATCGGAATCATTTCAACCAAATACCGATTCCGGATACTGAGTTTCCTGAGAAATCACATGCCGGATGATTGGTTTGACATCATTATCGGAGGTGAAGATGTGACACATCATAAACCCGATCCTGAAGGTTTGCTACTTGCCATCGACCGATTGAAGGCATGCCCCGAAGAAGTATTATACATCGGTGACAGTACAGTGGATGCAGGAACAGCCGCCGCTGCCGGAGTTTCTTTTACCGGTGTTACCAGCGGTATGACTACTGCCCAAGAGTTTCAGGCCTATCCCTACGACAGAATCATCAGTACTCTTGGCCAGCTAATCTCCGTTCCGGAAGACAAATCCGGCTGTCCACTCTGAACAATCCAACCGGATGACATCCGTTCATCGAATAACAGTACAAAAAGAAAGTAAATATCTGTTTTTCATAACAGAGTCCTTGTCCGTTTCCGACACCCGGAGAGAAGAAAAAAGCCAAATGGAGACTTTAGAGGCCGAAAAGACGGGCTTCCGGGCTCGGAAAGCCTGACTTTTCGCAAAAAGAAGCAAGCATTTGGCCGAAAAGACGTAAGCATTCACCGAAAATGTCCTTATGTTTTGGAAATATCTCCTATTGTTTTCCCAAATATCTCCTATTGTTATTCCAAATCCGGTCTGAAAGGGACACTCCGTCTTCCGGTTGGCAACCGCAGGCAGAGCTTTCTGAAGTGACAAAAAAATCGGAATGCAATCCCATCCGAAGCACTTTCACCACCGACACGACTTTTTCCTTTCCTTGTGCGTACCATCAATCAAAAGCCCCAAGATATATGTCATCGGGAAAAACCTTCAGAACGCGTTTTTTTCACCCAGGCAAGCATCCCGTCCGAAATAAACGATTCTGAGGAGTTCCGATTATCAAAGTGACAAAATGAATAAAGCCACATCCCATTTAATAATCAACCTTCTAACTGCCCCTACCCGAAAGAAGAAAAAGAGCAAAATAACATACTGCAAACAAAAAAGAAAAAGAAAAACTTGTCCGAAACAAATAAAAGCAGTAATTTTGTGCTCTGATTATTCCGCACCGGGTTTGAGCAAGTGTTTTTTAAGTGATTAAAGACCACCCGACGGAGCTAACTTACATTTATTTATATAAGATGTACGCAATTGTAGAAATCAACGGTCAGCAATTTAAAGCTGAAGCTGGCCAGAAATTGTTCGTTCACCACATTCAGAATGCAGAGAACGGTGCAACAGTAGAATTTGACAAAGTTCTTTTGGTAGACAAAGACGGAAACGTTACTGTAGGTGCTCCTACTGTAGACGGTGCAAAAGTAGTTTGCCAGATTGTTTCAAGCCTGGTTAAAGGTGACAAAGTTCTTGTTTTCCACAAGAAAAGAAGAAAAGGTCACAGAAAGTTGAACGGTCACCGTCAGCAGTTCACAGAGTTAACAATCACAGAAGTAGTAGCTTAATCAATTTTAAAAGTAAGAAGAAATGGCACATAAGAAAGGTGTCGGTAGTTCTAAGAACGGCCGCGAATCACAAAGTAAAAGATTAGGCGTTAAGATATTTGGTGGCGAAGCTTGCAAAGCAGGTAACATCATCGTTCGTCAAAGAGGTACTGAATTCCACCCGGGTGAAAACATCGGTATGGGTAAGGACCACACTCTTTTCGCTTTAGTAGATGGAACTGTAAACTTCAAAGTAGGTAGAGAAGACAGAAGATATGTTTCTATCATCCCTGCTGAAGCAACAGAAGCATAAATTTCCGGAGTTTAAAGGGAATTGTAAGAAATTGAAGAAAGAGATGCAATCGGTTGATTGCGTCTCTTTTCTTTTTTATACAAGACGCACCCTCTTATCTTATTTTTATATATCTTTGTAAACTCAAAGAAGAAAGTTCATAAATAAAGTATAGATATGCTTACCATTAAACAAATTACAGAAAACACCGACGCGGTAATCCGCGGTCTGGAGAAAAAACACTTCAAAGGAGCCAAAGAAACAATTGCCCAAGTAATCGAAGTGAATGACAAAAGACGTAATACACAAAATCAATTAGATAAAAACCTGGCAGAGGTAAATTCACTTTCGAAAACGATCGGTCAGTTGATGAAAGAAGGCAAAAAGGAAGAAGCTGAAGTTGCAAAAGCCCGTGTAGCCGAGATAAAGGAGAGCAATAAAACACTGCAGGCCGACATGGACCAGGCTGCCAACGACATGCTGAATCTGCTGTATACCATTCCCAATATTCCCTACGACAGTGTGCCCGAAGGTGTTGGTGCCGAGGACAATGTAGTTGAGAAAATGGGAGGTATGGAAACTCAACTTCCCACAGATGCACTCCCCCATTGGGAACTGGCTAAGAAATACGACTTGATTGACTTTGATTTGGGTGTAAAAATAACCGGTGCAGGTTTTCCTGTTTACAAAGGCAAAGGAGCTCAACTGCAACGCGCACTGATTAACTTTTTCCTGGATGAAGCACATAAATCCGGATATACCGAAATCATGCCTCCAACAGTTGTAAACGCTGCTTCCGGCTATGGAACCGGACAACTTCCGGATAAAGAAGGACAAATGTACCATTGCGAAGTAGACGATCTCTATCTGATTCCGACGGCTGAAGTTCCGGTAACTAATATCTACCGTGACGTCATTTTGGATGAAAAGCAACTTCCTATTAAAAACTGCGCTTATACACAATGCTTCCGTCGGGAAGCCGGCTCTTACGGTAAAGATGTACGCGGGCTCAATCGCCTTCACGAATTCTCTAAAGTAGAATTGGTGCGTATCGACAAACCGGAGCACTCCCGTCAGTCACATCAGGAAATGCTGGATCATGTAGAAGGCCTGCTCCAGAAGCTGGAACTCCCTTACCGTATTCTCCGTCTCTGTGGTGGTGATATGAGTTTTACCGCTGCGCTTTGCTTTGATTTCGAAGTATATTCCGAAGCACAGAAGCGCTGGTTGGAAGTCAGCTCTGTATCTAACTTCGATACTTACCAAGCCAATCGATTAAAATGCCGCTATCGTAGCGGAGAAAAGAAAACCGAACTTTGCCACACACTGAACGGATCGGCACTGGCATTGCCCCGCATCGTAGCAGCCTTGCTGGAAAACCATCAGACTCCGGAGGGTATCCGGATTCCGAAAGCATTGGTTCCCTACTGCGGATTTGACATGATCGACTGACATAGAAGAAAAGATAAAAGAGGGTGTGCTAAACTCGTATTCACCACAGAATTGCACGGATTTACATAGATAGACAACATTGGTTATCAGCATATTAAAAAACGTTCTGTGTAAATCTGTGTTATCTGTAGCGAGTTATGACACCCCCTTCTTTTTTGTAATAAAACACACTTTTTACTAACCTCAAATCTAAGTGATTGATTTTATCTTTTTGAAAATCAAAAAGTAAGGGCTAAATTCAAAGGTAACAGGTAACACATTAGTAGCAAAAGTCTTGCTGCATATTGCGTTTCTCTGCATAATTTCAAATATCTCTATCACAAAGATAGTCAATATTTTCGAGTGCAACAAATCAATCGAAAACTTTTTATTAAGGGCCGACATTATTTGCTGGTCCTTTTTTTATTGGAAATTCGAAGGCATATCGATACTTTTTAAAATCTAAAGACAACTTCCAATCCTGCCGCGTTTTATTCGGGCAAACAAAAAAAATAAAAGAAATAGATATTGATAATAAGTGTATTACAGATAAAAAATAGGGCTGGCGGTATCCGTCAGCCCTATTTTTACATTTCCTTTTTCCCAAACTTTGCGGCAGAAAGAAGGATAAATGACGAACGAAAAAGAACAAAAGATGGAAGCAGGAAATGAAGACATCGAAATGCTGAAAGCATTAATCCAGAAGAGCTTCTCCGAGCAGCGGGATCTCATCACCCGGCTGGAAACGGCACTGGATGCCATGACCAGCTTTAATGGCAAACAGATGCTGGACAGCCGTGACATGCGCCTGCAGCTGAAAGTCTGTGACCGGACCCTCATCCGCTGGCGTAACTCGGGCAAGCTGCCTTATTTCAAGCTGAGCGGCAAGATATACTTCTGGGCTTCCGATGTATACCGGTTCCTCCGTGAGGAATACAGGGACGAAAATCCGGACATCAGAAATAACAAACCCGTAAAAAAATCATAGAAGATGGAAAATCAAAGTAAAGTCATCATGATCGAGCGCAACAAGTTTGCGTCTCTTGTCAAGGCGCATCGCAAATGCCTGCAGATGCTGAGTATCCTGGCCTATGCCTGCGCGACGAAGGAAGTGCAGTTGACCTTCACATTGGAAGAAATCTGCGAACTGCTGCAGATAAGCCGTGAGGAAGTGGAAAGACAAAGACAGAAAGGCTACATCCGTTTCGTCCACCGGAACGGTATGACAGTCTATGAAATCACCGACATCCTCCGGCTCAAGAACATGCTTGAGATGGGGGGCGTCTACCGGAAGATAGACGAGAAAGCCTTCATTCTGGAAGTGGCGGAGAAAGAAAAAAAAGAAACGGAACCTTCAATCAGATAATAAATATGAGACAGTTGGTACATGCCTCGCTGTTCAGCGGGTTTGGTGCGGCAGATCTTGCCGCCGAATGAATGGGATGGCGCAACGCCTTCCACTGTGAGATAGATGAGTTTTGTAACCGAATTTTAAATTACTGGTTCAGCCATGCAGAAAGTTATACGGATATTACAACTACGGATTTTCGGGGATGAAGGGGACGGATCGACATCCTCACAGGAGGTTTTCCATGCCAGCCCTTTTCCGTTGCCGGCCGGCGAAAGGGTGCGGAGGACAGCCGTTACCTCTGGCCTCACATGCTCCGTGCCATTCACGAGATCCGGCCCGGTTGGATTGTTGGTGAGAACGTTGGTGGCATCCTCCAGGTGGTACAGCCCGGCAAGGCGGCTCACGTGGGATGTCAGCCCTCTCTGTTCGGAGAGGATCAGCCTGTATACCGTAAGCGGGAGGAATACGTCGTCGAGACCATCTGCCGTGATCTTGAGCGTGAAGGATATACCGTCCAGCCGCTGCTTATTCCGGCTTGTGCCGTCGGTGCCCCGCACAGAAGGGACCGTGTCTGGTTTGTTGCCCACGCCGATAGCCTCGGACTTCAAGGTAAGGGGACCCGGAAACCAACAGAAGGGCCTGCCGGAGAGCATCCGCGAGATGCTGCTGCCCACCCCGACAGCAACGGAGATACACCACTGGCAACGGGTGGAACGTTGGAAACGTCAGGGGCGCACCTCCATGCACGAGACGGAAGACGGGGAGAAGAATCCCAACGGCCTGACGGACTTCCTGGACTTCCACGGGCTGCTCCCGACCTTGGAGCACATTGGAAGGAAGGGGAAGAACCTGCGGCAGGGAGGCCTTCCCGATTTCTTTGCCCAAACTGGAAGGAGTTTCCAACTCAATCCCCTGTTTGTGGCCGAGATGATGGGGTTCCCCACGAGCTGGACGGTATTACCTTTTCTTCCTGGCGGCAGCAGTCCGTCAAGGGATACGGGAACGCCATCGTCCCCCAGGTAATCCATGAGATATTCAAAGCGATAGAATCAACCTATAAACAGTAAACGACATGCGCACGTTAGTCATAACAGAACATCCCGAGTTCGGCAAGGTCCGGACCGTGGAAGCCGGAGGTAGGGTCTGGTTTTGCGCCAGGGACGTGGCCTCGGCATTGGGATATGCCAATCCCAAGGATGCCGTCAACCGGCATTGCAGGCCGAAGGGGGTATGCGTCCACGACCTCCTGACGGCAGGCGGCCGGCAGAAAGTGAAGTTCATCGACGAGGGGAACCTGTACCGCCTGATGGCCTGTAGCCGCCTGCCCTCGGCCGAGAGGTTCGAAAGCTGGATCTTCGACGAGCTGGTCCCCCGCACGCTCAAGGAGGGCGGCTACCTGCTGGAAAAAGAGGGGGAAACGGACGCGGAACTGCTCTCGCGGACCCTGCAACTGGCGGAAGCCAAGCTGAGAGAGCGTGACCGGTACATATCCGGACTGGAAAAGGAAAACGCGCTGAACGCCCTTAAATTGAGCCTGCAGGCCCCGAAAGTACGTTATTTCGACGAGGTGCTCCACTCTCCAAGCACTTACACGGTCACGCAGATCGCCAAGGAGTTGGGCATGAGCGGCAGGGAGCTGAACCGGAGACTGAAGGCTCTCGGTATCCAGTTCCGCCTTGGCGGAACCTGGCTGCTTACCGCACGTTATCAGAAGGAAGGATACACACGGACCCATACGCACAGCTGGCAGAGCCGCTGCGGGGAAACCGGTACAGCCATGCATACGGTGTGGACCGAGAAAGGTCGTCTGTTCATCCACTGCCTCTTCAGCGGCCTGTCTCTCTTTTAACCTTTCGCCGCTGGCGGCAACAAAAAAAGGGCTGTTCCCCGTTATTTGAGAGAACAGCCCTTGAAATCTCCGTCCCGGACCTGGTTTATTTATCAAGGCATGTCTACCGAATGGCCCGCTCCCCTGATGGAGCTGTAGTCCCCCCGGATCACTTTCCGCATTGACTTCAGGATATACTTGCACGTGCCACGTATATCGGAAAAGCCGAAGCCCAGCCAGCCGTCACTGAAATACGCTTTTATACATTGGGTATTCCTGATATACCCCATATAATACATCTTGTCATCGCCGACCTCCCTTGCTTCCACCTGTACCTCGTAATATTCGCCTTCGTGCTCCACGCAGGCTTCCCACAGGCAGGTTTCCGTGTCTGCTTCCGGGTAAGACTCCCAACGTCTTACGCTATGCTCCACAATCCTCATATCCAGTTGTTTTTATTTCACAAAGTAAAGCGGCCATCCTGACCTTTCATAATGATATAACTCTCATTATCCATGACTTAACTTTATTTTTCTTTATTCCCGTACTCATCCGGGAACGGGAAGGCTATAGTTTTGGCCCCCTCCGGTTTTCCTTTTCCCTGAGTGTCCGGGTATCCCGCCGCGTCTCCTGCTGCCGTAGCGTGTCGGCAAGTATCCGGATGAAATGCCCGTAATCCTCCACGAGCTGCTGGACGCATTCGAGCCGCAGCGTGTGCGCCATGTTCGCCATCGGGCTTGTACTGCGGGCGGCGATGTCCTGCCTGAGCAACGTGTCCAGGCAGACATTCTGCCTCTTTTTCAGATACTCCAACACTTTTTCCGGACTGCCCGATTCCCTTGCCTTCTGTCTCAAGTCCCTGAAACATTTGTACAGGTAATACTCCTTGTACGCCTCTTCCGCGTGTGACTCGAAAAAGGAGAGGTAATCCTCACCGGCTTTTGCCGCCTTGTTCTGGATCTTTTCGTCCAGGAGTTCCATTTTCTCATTCAGCCGGTCCATAAACCGGACCATGCCTGGGTTCTGTCTTTCCATACCTTATCGTTTTAATCCGTTTGTCCTATGTCTTATGGGTTGTCTGTTTTCCTTTTTCATGTCCTCTTCCGGCTGTCCAGGGAAAGGATACGCGAGAACTCCATGCAATCTTTCAGCACCTGCCGCGAGCATTCCAGCGACAGCGCGCGGCAGGTGTCCGCCATCGGGTGGGTGCCGCTTCCCGCCGACGTCCGCCCGCCAGCCTTTCCCTGTGGTACATGGCGATATCCCCGAAATACCTCTTCAGATCCTCCACGTCATCCGTCCTGCTGACTTTATTACGTAACAGGCGGTAATGCCCGCGCAGTAGCTCCCCCTTGTACAGGTACGCGGCTTTCCACTCAAAGAAACGGCAGTAGTCCGTAGAGGCGGACTCCAACCCCTCGCGCATGGCATTCTCGACGGCTGCGATCTTGTTGTCCAGCAATTTCCGTAGTTTGCGGACGATCCAGTTTTCCTGCCTCATATACGTTACATCTTTAATCCGTCCTGCCTCTTTCTTTCAGGGGCCTTCTTCGTTTTTATCTCCTTTTGGGGAGCCTTCATGGACAGAAGCCGTTCGAAGCCCGCATAATCCTTGACCAGTCTCTGCATACATTCCAGCCGGTAGGTATGTGCCAGATTGAAAATGTCGTCCGTGCTACGCCTGCGGATACTCCCGCTGACCAGCTCCTTCAGGCATTCCTCCCGTTTATGCCGTATATATCCATGTACCTCTCCGGGAGCTTCCGCCTGCCTGATTACCTGCCGGAGTTCCCCGTATCGCTTTACCATGAAATGGGACTTGAACAGCTCCTCCCCGTTCCACGCAAAGTGATAAAGGTAATCCCGGTCCAGTTTATCCCGGTTCTCCTTTATGCTTTTTTCCTCGTTCCGTATCCGCATGTCCAGATACTCGGCAAGCCGCTCCATGCCGTATTTTTCCTCTTCCGTCATATTCTATAATACTTTTTTTTCCACTGTCACGATCGTATCATTATGCCACCCGCCATGGGCGACCAATAGGATCTCTATGATTTCAAAACCGTATTTCTTGCCTATTCCACCAGAGTTCCATCCGCAGGTGATTACAATGCCTCCTTTTTTTACAATTCGGCCGATGGCCTCTTTCTGCCTGCTTCAGTATGAAGCCTGGGTGGTTTGCATATTGACCGTGATCCCTAACGCTTTATAACATTCCGCAACTTGCCGTGGAGAATAAGGAGGATCATATAGAACCGTATCCACACTATCCAGTTTAAATAAATTCAGGAAATCCGTGGCATCCATATGAAAATCAGTATCATACTGGGGATCAATATCATTCGTTACGTTCGCAAGCCTGTTCCCGGCCGCAAACGGATCTATGATATAGCCGTTTGCGTATTTTTGAATGAGTTCCCGAATAGGCTTGATACTGAATGTACGACTGTTGGGCATTTGCCAAACTCTCCTAATCAACATATGATAACTTATTTTTAACGATGTCGGCCATATCTTTATCCTCTATGGAGAACGGGATGTCCAGTGTCCGTTCCACGCCGAAGTTGTCCACCGCCACGAATCGGATCCCGGGATTATCTTCTCCCGTGTTCCGGTAAAAGAGGGTGAATATCTGACGGAGGATGTCCGTCGTGTCCAGCCCCGCGATGCCGGAGAGCTCCGTCAGCTCGCGGTTCACCAGTCTGGTGCCGTCCGCAGCGAACACCTCACCGTCACCCTCCAGCTGTATGTATCCGATGCGGTAACGGGCCTCCCGGTAATCCCCCTCGCGGTCAAGCGTCAGACGGATCTCCACCGTCTCGTCGGGTGCGATGCCTTCCTGCAGGTACCAGGAAGAGAGCGAGAAGTCGTATGCCTGCCGCACTTCCAGACGGTCGTCGCAGCCGGCGAGGGTGTACGCCAGCAGAGCCAGCGCGCATCCCATGATGAATGTTCCTAATTTCATTGTTTCCAGTTCTTAAAAGATTAATCGATGATATATTTCAGTCCGACGGCCACTACCGTATGGAAATGTCCTACGGACGATCCGAAGAAGACACGCTGCCGGACATTGAAAAGAAAAGCCCAGCGGTCGGTCAGGTACGCCTCCATCTCGAATGCCGGGGCGAAGCCGTAGATGAAGGCACCCTTGTGCAGCAGGGTCGCCCCGTCATAAAGGAGCCTGCCATTCCGGTTTACCCTCTCATAACCGGCCAGCGCGGACAGGCCGGCGGAGAGGAACACGTTCCTGCCCCTGTCCGAGAGGAACGGGAAGAGACAGCCCGCCTCCGCGGTGAACTGCTCCTTGGGAATCGCTATTTTCTTATAGGCGTAATGCTTCTTCACATAATCCGCCCCGAATACCCAGCGCGAGCGGTTGCGGTTGTAACGGCTCAGGGCCAGTCCGATCTGGAAATTCCCCCTCAGGTGCCTTACGTTCCTTCCGAAGTCATCCACGCCGCCCAGCCTCAGTTCAAGCCCCATCTGCCCGGGCAGGTAGCGTTGGGCGGAAACCTTGCCCGCCAAAGAGGACAGGAAGACGCACATCATTATTATAAACAGATATTTCCTCATAGAATTACTCCTTTATCAGTTCGTCCACCAGTCTGGCGTCCACCAGGTCACTGTTCTCGATATGGAACCGCTGGTGGCGTCCGCCGCCTTTCTCGTAAATCTCCACCTCGATGAGCTTGTCATCGGGGATGACCACCTTGTGGAAAGCATAGACGATGCGTCCTTCCCCCTTGCCCTCTATGCGCCTCAGCTCGTTGAGCGCGCGCACCGGCTCGATGTAGGTCTCCTGCTGTGCCGTTCGCTTGGCCACTTTCTTGTCCACCACCTTGAAGCGCACGAAGTCAATGTCGAAGGGCACATGCGAGGAGTTGGCCAATGAGATGTGGAGGAACAGCAGGTCCTTATGCACATAGACGCCCTTGAGCAGGGCCTGCATCCCGAACTGGCGGCAGCCGATGTGCTTCACGTCCCTGCGGTCCAGACGGTGTACGGTGTACATCAGGCTGGCGATGACCGAAGGGTCCTCCTCGCCGAGCTCGGTCACACGGACGGCGCTTCCCTCAGTGGAGGGTTCTGCCGGAAACCGGCTGTCCATATTGATGTTCAACGCTTCCGGCTCCTCCTCGTAGGAGACGAGGAACGAATAGAACGAGCCGTCGCCCGTGATGACCGAGAAGTTCGTCTCGCCGGGGAAATCCCGGACAGCCGCCTTTACGCGCACCACGTTCTCCACGCCGTCCGCCTTGCCCGCGATGATGTCCGTGCTGCCCAGGTCGACATAGCGGACCTCCGAGGGGAAAAGGATATGAACCGTCTTGCTGAACGGCACGCCGATCCTGTAGGGCGTGATGTGCTGGCCGGCGGTCAGAATCCTGACTCCGCCCTCCGGCTTGCGCTCCTGCGCCCGGCAGGTCATCCCCGCCAGCGCAGCCATGATTAAAAGAATGAATGTTCTCATCTTGAATGATTGCTTAAAAATTACAGTTAAACTTTGTTATTGCTTTTTTGTGACCAGCAGCACCTTGTACCCGGCCTTCAGCTTTACCTTGACCGCCTTGACCCGCTGCGAGATGAACCGTGTCCCGCCTTGCAGGACACCCCGCGTGAGGTCCATCGCCACCTGCTGCCCGGCGGAACCGGCGAAGGAGATGCTGCCTCCCATGCTCTGGCTCACGTCCCCCAATACTTCCTTGGCGGCCGTCCGGCTTTCCGATCCCGGCACGAAGATGCCCCGCTGCCCGTCAATGTCATATGTGGCTAGTTCTACCGGGATGATATTCCCGGCATATTCGATGCTGCTTACTAGGATGTCCAGACGTTCCCCCCGGATGTCGGCCGTACCGGTCACCAGGCTGTTGGCCAGTATGGTGACGCTTCCGGCCTGCAGGGGCTCGAGCAGGCGCAGCTTCACCCGTCCTCCCTGCTCGAGGGTCTGGCTCTCGGAAATGCAGGCCGGGATGGTGTTCATCCCCATCCGGTAGCTGCTGCCCACCGCCGTGTTGAAACCGTAGTTCCTCTCCACGGCCAGTGAGGCGACAAACGCGGAATCCGTCAGCGGCTGCTCCAGGGCGGAGGTCGTTCCGCTCTCCGCCCGGCTGACAGGGACAGGCTCCGGCTTTTCTTCCTCCTTCGCCTCGCCGGGCGAGCCTTCCGGGTTGGGGGTCAGGTACCTGGCGGCCATCCGGTAGGACTGTTCCATCATCCGCTCGCGGGATTCCGCTCGCCGGTTTTCCGCTTCTGCCTCTTCCAGCCGGAGGCTCAGTTCGTCCACTTTTTCCTTCAGGGTACCATCGGCTGTTCCCTGCGGTGTCTCGTAGAAACTTTCCAGTTGCTCGGTGATCCTTTCGTAGGTGTCCGCCGACTGCCGTATGCTTCCGTCCGGGCCGGATACGCTGTCCGTCTGTCCCTTACCTTCCAATAACCTTCCGGCAAGGTCGGAGAGCGACTGCATCCGTCTGTCTTTCTCACGCCGGACCTGCTGTCTTTCATAAACGTCCGTTTTATTCCCTTCCAGTTGGACCGCTGCCGGGTCCGGTACGTTCACGTTGAATCCGGAACCGCCCGCCACCGTTTCCCCGTTGTCACCGGAAGGGGCGAATATTCAGTAGAGGACAGCCAGGAATACCAGCACGAAGACCGGTATGACGATGTATTTCCTGCGGCGCAGGATTTCCTCCCCGCTAAGCCGCTTTTCCGGTTTTGTCCCTTTGGAGGGGATATCCCCGGCTTCCGCCGGCCGTGTGCCTTCCGGGGCTTCCCCGGCGGGCACGTGTCCTTCTTCCATGTTACTCTTCCTGTTTTCCATTCTGCTGGGGTTGTTTAATGGTCCGGTAAATACTTGTTACTTGTCCTTTCAGGGGATCGGGCAGCCTGCGCAGGGTATCCGTGAGGCTGCCTTCCCCGAAGGGAAGCTCCATGCGCTCCCTTGCCGGTGTCAGCCGGCCGGCGGCGCGCAGCAGGACGATACCCGATGCGATGCAGGTGAAGGCCAGCATCGCCACGAGGATGCCCCGTCTCTGTTTCTCGGAAAGGCCGTCCAAATATGCCTTCAGCCTTTCCCTTGCCGTTGATTTTATATCCATTTTCCAGATATTATTGAATGATTGATTACTGCGGGACACCGTTACCTTTCCACGGTACGTAGGTCCCTGTTTTCCAGAATCTCGAAATGCTCCGCAAGGAACCCTTGCGGGTTGTTGTCCGAGCGGACCGTGCTCTGCAGGCGGCAGCGTGTCACCAGGGAGCGTTCGGTGATGTTGCTCCCCCGGATGATCATCTGCCGGGCATAGGTGGTGACGCGGTAGGGATAGCTGTCGAAATCGCAGCTCATGCTGTCCACCACCACCGTCTGGTTGACGCTCCCGCTGATGAGCCGGTTGTAGAAACCTTTCTCGTTCCAGTCCCGGTAATACCCGTACAGGCTCTTGTCGGCCAGGTACATCGCCCGGTTTATGTTCGACTCGATGGCCGCCTTGTCGGGGGCCAGCGTGAAGAACAGCTCGTGCAGGCGGCGCACGTGCTCCCTCGCTTCCACCGGGCGGTTGCGCGCGGCGTCCTGCGAGAGGGCCATGATAAGCGACTTTCCCTCGTCCAGCACGTAGATCTTCTCCCGCTGCTCCTCGGCGAACCGGTAGGACTTCCAGACGGAGAAAACGGTCAGGAGGGTGCAGGAGGCGAGAAAGACGATACTGAACAGGCGGATCTGCCTGAACGAGGACTCGATGTTTTTTAAGCTCTTGAATTCCATGTCTTGAAATGAATGAATGTTATTATTCAGTCGTTTTTACTTTTTCAGCAGCACTCCGGCCACGTTGCCCGTGGATGCCCCGGCTACGGCCCCGCCCACGTTGGCGGCCTTGCTTGCCGTGTTGTTCATGTTCCGGTTGTACGCCCCCATGCCTCCGGCCTGGACCACCCAGTTCGCCACGGTAGGGACGCAGAAATATCCCACCAGCCCTATGAGCATGAACACCAGATAGATGGCTGTCGATCCGTCCGGGGAGAAGACGCTCAGGGGATCCTGTATCATTTCCATCTCGCTTTGCAGCACCAGCGTCTGTATCCTGGCGAGCATCACCCCCAGCAGGTCGGAGATGGGCAGCCAGAGATATACGCTGATATACCGTGCCAGCCACTGGACGAGCGTGCCCTGGAAACCGTCGAAGACCGAGATAGCGAAGGCTATAGGCCCCAGCACGGAGAGGACGATGAGAAAGAAGGTGCGGATCGTGTCCACCACCAGCGAGGCGGCGCGGAAAAGGAACTCCATCACCTTGCGCATGATGGTCTGCACGATGCTTTGCAGGGAGAACGAGTAACAGGAATGAGACATCCGCTGCATCACCGCGTAGTCCTCCCCGTTCCAGCCCATGTCGGCGATCTCCTTCTCCAGCTCCTCGTCCGTGGGATTGAACTCCCCGGTCACGGCCACCTTCAGGGGCATCTCGGCGAGCAGCCTGTCCTTTTCCTCCTGGAACTTCCTCACGTCGAAGGTCTGGTCGTGGAGCATGGCACCCGTTCCCTGCACGACGGGGCTCAGGATACCGTTCAGGCTCCCCAGCACGATCACGTCAAAGAACAGGATGCAGATGCCCAGACAGAAAGGGCGCAGCATGCCGAACACGTCCACCGGCTCGGCACGCGAGAGGGACTGCCACACGCGGTAGGCTATGTAGAAGAGCGCACCCAGGGCGGCGATGGCCGTGGCCAGCGTCATCATCGGCTGGCAGAGTTCGGTCATCTCGTCATACAGCCGGCGCAGGATACCGTGCAGGCTGTCGAAAGATAGGGATAGCAATACCATATAGTCTGTATCTTTTTAAAGGTTTACCAATAGCGTTCGTTCTCCCCGTAAAGCTTCAGGACCTGTTCGGTCTCGCCCTTCTCCCTGGCCCGCAGGTAGGAGACGCGCAGGTTCTTTCGGGTATAGTAGTTCACCAGCGTCCTGTAATGCCGCATCTCGCGGTACACCCTTTCTATGAGGTCCAGCCGCTCCTTGTCGGTCATGGACATGCCGGTGGGGTTGATGATGTCCTTCAGCTCGGCCACGGACGCGCTGCTTTTCTTCATGATGTTGTTGTAGCCGAAGGCGATGGCCTCCAGCTCCCGCTGCGTGTAGTTCTCGTCGGTGAGCATCTTCCCGTAGTTCGTCACATAGCTCTCCGAGATTTCCGAGAGCATCAGCACGGACTCCTTGACCTTCAGGCTCCCGCTCACCAGCGAGTTCACGCTCTTGAGCATGTCGTAGTATTTCCGGCTTTGCTCATAGATCTTCGAGGCCTCCTTGAAGGTGGACATGGCGTTCTGCGCCGTCTCGGAGGTCTCCACCATCTCGTTGACGCTGTTCACGATGCCCTGCGCCAGATTGCCCGGGTCGGTCACCACCCATTGCGCGTGCATGGCCGGTACGGTAAGTAAAAAGGCGCACAATGCGCTGAAAATTTTTCGTCTCATTGAATCGTTCTTTTAAATGTTTTACAAAGATTATTTCCTGCCGCTGTTCTTTTCGGCGGCCAGTACCCGTATGGCCTGTTCCATGCTGCCGGTCTTTGCCGCCATCCGTTCCACTTCCAGCTTCTCGCTCTCCTCCGTCGTGTAGGTAAGGTACTCGGCTGTGGAGGTCTCCGTGGCATAGACAGCCGACTGCACGCCTCCCAGTCCAATTCATACCTCCTTGTACCGGCGTGAGGGGTCGTTGGCACGGTTGATGGAGAGGATCTGCGAGCATTCCTTGTCGGTCAGTCCTAAAAGGGTCTGTATCCGTTCGAACTTATTGAGGTACTTCCTCTGGTCCAGCAGGATCTTGCAGTCCGAGTTGTTGATGATGGCCTCCTTCACGATCGGGGACGAGATGATGTCGTCCACCTCCTGCGTGACCACCACCGCCTCCCCGAAATACTTTCTGACCGTCTTGAAAAGGTACAAGACATAGGCACTCATATTGGCCGACATCAGGGCTTTCCAACATTCTTCGATCAGTATCATCTTCCGGATGCCCTTCAGGCGGCGCATCTTGGAGATGAACGTCTCCATGATGATGAGCGTCACCACCGGAAGCAGCACCTTGTTCGATGATATGTTGTCCAGTTCGAAGACGATGAACCGTTTGTGGGTCAGATCGATCTCCTTGTCCGAGTTCAGGAGGAAGTCATAGTCCCCTCCCTTGTAGAACGGCTCCAGCACGTTCAGGAACCCGTCGATGTCGAAGTCCTTCTCGCGCACCCTCTTTTTCTCCATCATCCGGCGGTAGTCGTCACGGACGAACTCGTAGAACCCGTTGAAGTCCGGCCGGAGCTCCGGGTTTTCCGTAATCCTGCGGATATAGGCGTTCACTGCGCCGGAAAGGGCGACCTCCTCGGAGCGTTTCGGCACCTCGTCTTCCCGCTTCCAAAGCGTCAGGATCAGCGTCTTGATGCTCTCCCTCTTTTCCACGTCGAACTGCCGGTCCTCGCTGTAGAAGGGATTGAAGGTGATCGGGCGGTCCTCCTCATACGTTATGTAGATCCCGTCCTCCCCGCGGGTACGCTCATGGATGAGCCGGCACAGCCCCTTGTAGCTGTTTCCCGTGTCCACCAGCAGGATGTGCGCGCCCTGCTCGTAATAGTTGCGCACGAGATGGTTGGTGAAGAAGGACTTGCCGCTGCCCGAAGGTCCCAGGATGAATTTGTTGCGGTTGGTCGTGATGCCCCGCCTCATCGGCTCGTCCGAGATGTCCAGGTGCAGCGGCCTGCCGCTCAGCCGGTCCGCCATCTTGATGCCGAATGGCGAGGGAGAGGACGCATAGTTCGTCTCCCCGATGAAGAGGCATGCCGCCTGCTCGATGAACGTATGGAAAGACTCCTCAGCGGGAAAATCACCCTCCCCGCCGGGGATGCCCGCCCAGTAGAGGGTCGGCGCGTCCACGGTATTGTACCGGGGCTTGCAGCCCATCTGTGCCAGTGCCGAACCGGTGTCGTTCTTGACATTCCTTAGTCTTTCCCGGCTGTCCGCCCAGGACATGACGTTGCAGTGGCAGCGTACGGGGATCAGGCCGAAGGAATGCGCCTCGTTCAGGTATTCCTCGATCCACTGGCGGTTGATCTGGTTGGCGCGGCTGTAGCGTGAGAGGGACTGCATGTTCCGGGCCGTCTTCTCAAGACGCTGAAGGGTGTCGGCCGGATCGTCCATGAACACGTACTGGTTATAGATATGGTTATGGGAAAGCATCAGCCCCACGGGGGCGGCAAAGGAGAGGCGGCAGTCGCTGCGGTCGGTGGAATACTTCTCGAACCGCCCGTCCGTCCGCACCGCGGCGGGCAGGTCGTCCGCGTCGGAAAGCGTATGCACCGAGAGGATCTCGTCTCCGATACGCATTTCCGCGGGGGAAAGGCTGATGTCTTTCAGTGTGGTGGTGTTCTCCTGCGAGAGGGAGAAATACTTCTCGATGATGCCGGCCTTCTTTCCGGTACCGACAATCTCGTCCGTCGTGAGGCGTTCAAGCCCCACCAGCCCTGAATCGCCCATGATGCGTTCGAACTGGTCCACGCTCTCCATGAACCGGACCACCGCCTCCCTGTCCCTTGCCTCCCGGGGAATGATGGCCCCCCGGCAAAGGATGGAGAAGTTGCTCTGCTGCAGGCTTCTTTCGCGGGTAGTCCGGGTAATGAACAGGTAGGCGTAATGGTTCAGGAAGGGACGCTCGTTGAAATGCAGCTCGAAGCTGCGGTCCAGGAATCCCATGTCGTCCCGGCCAGTTACGGCCCTGTATTTTTCCTCCAGGAACCAGTCCTGTCGGTGGACGACCGTGTAACAGGGCAGCACCTTTATGGCTTTCACCCACGCCCCGTGCATGGCGGCGTACTCCGCCGAGGTGAGGGTGAACAGCTCCGGCAGGCGTACCTTGAAACCGACGGTCACGTCCGCATCCTTGGAGAGGATGCATCCCCTTTCGACCGAGAGGACCGGGAACTTACTTTCCAGTGTTGCCGCTTTCAGGATGTTTCTCATGACTGCTTCGTTTAAAGAGTGAAATGATACGTTTACGATTGATAATATGGAAGGGGCGGCACTTTGCCGCGGCCAGTTTCATCAGTCCGTGGGGACCGTACTTCCTGCCCAGGCGGAAGACCGTGAGGACCAGGGTCGAGGCCGAGACTATCCCGAAGAGGATGCAGAACCACCGGTTCACCCCGGCCATGTACAGGATGACGAACACGAGGAAGACGGAGAGTAGGCCCCCGGCAAGGACATAGAGATACTGCGCCTGCAGCCCGCTGAATTCCACGCCCCGGTCGGCCCCTTTGTTCACTTTATGTTCCATGACCGCCGGATTACAGGAAGAACGCCCTCAGGACGGTGGCGGCCACGATCAGGAACACGCAGGCTCCGAACCAGCTGCCGGCAACTTTACCCGTATCGGGATCGCCTGACGAGAACTTTGAATACACTTTTATGGCTCCGATAAGCCCGCAGAGCGCACCGGCCGCATAGATCAGCTTGGTGGCGGGATCAAAGTACGAGGTCACCATCTGCGTGGCCTGTACCAGCCCGGCGGACCCGTCACCGACGGCGAACGCGGGGGCTGTTCATGTGGCCAGTCATGCCAGCAGGAAGACCGTTTTTGCCGGTATGCGCCCGATAAGGGATACAAATACGTCCGTCACTTTGCCCATAGGGGAGAATCTTAAAAATGAATGGGATCTTGAATGTATCATTGTTTTTATACCTGTATGATTAAAATGTTAGACTTTCTTTTTTAACAGGCCGCAGGCCGGATGCCCGCGGCTTGTCCTTGCAACCACATGTTTACTACCGGCATCAGCCGGAATCATAATAACCTCGCATAGTTACCTCCTTCCTTAATTGTTCGTCACTCGTGTTATTCTCTCTTCAGAATGGGATGTCCGCCGGATCATCCCGAGTCATAATATCCGTTTGTCATTGTACTTTTTCTTTGGATGGTTGTATTTTTCCCTTTCCGCTACCGGAGGAAATCATCCTGAGTCGAAATATCCGTTTGTCATACTTCTTTTTTTACCTGTTTAACGTAATGTCAGTTTTCTTCGGGGACGGGATTCCGGGATCATCCCGAATCGTAATATCCGGTCATCGTTACCTCCTTCTTTTAAATCCGACTTTGCCGCTCGGCGGCTTTTGCTTTCTTGGAAAAATGTCCGCGATGCGGATCAGCTTGAATCATGATACTTCGCCATACATTATAATATTATTGGTTATCGGGGTATGAAATCCATGATATCGAAATCTCTGATTATGCTTTCCCTGTCCTTTCCCGCCAGCAGGAGCGGCTCCCTGTCACTGTCCACGTACAGTTCCATGTACCGTTTCAATGTCTCGTCGCTGCCCAGGATGCCGGCCTGCAGGATGCGTTCCATGTCGGTCCCTTCCAGCCGTTCCAGTGTCTGGCGGGCATGGGACCGTTCCGGTTCCGAAAGGCGGTCCGTGGCCATGAACCTGGAGAGCAGGTCCATGTCGTCAAAGGTCACGCCTCTGGCGCGGTGCGGATCGGGACGTTCCACATAACCGGTGATCTCGTAGCGTTCCGGCACCTCACCGTCCTCCGGTCTTCCGAAAGGGGCGGGGAATTCGGGCACGGGTGCCTTTCTCCCTTTCATGGTCGTATCCGTCCGCTTTTCGCTCATCGCGTATTCCTCGTCCATAGGCGGGGATTGCCATAACCGGTACCGGCTTCTACCGATGACAGCTTCCTCGGACGTTTCCTCCCGTGGTTCCGCCGGTTCTTCCTTCACCGGAAGACCGGAGGCAGGACGCTGTCCGCCCCTCCATTTAAGGACGCTGCCCGTGTGGACGTACTTCTCTACGCTCAGGTAAGAGGTGTACAGGAACAGAAGGATGAATGCGTACTCCATACCGGTCTACATAAGGTTTGTCATGGGGGATTCCCCTTGTTTTTCCGCAAGACCGATGATACCGCATATCTCATCCACCAGCTCCATGAGTCCCGAACCTTTTACCTGCTGGTTGTCGGGTAACAACAAGGTGGAACGGAAAATGCCGCCTCGCATGCTGCTTGCTTCCCGATTGTAACGTTTGGTCTCCGGGACGCAGGTTGTCATCAGGTGCAGTTTTGAGTCACATATGGTTTTGTTCCACGCCTCGAAGGTCCCTTTGTCCTCCCGCTTGTCGATCATGTTCCAGAAAAGATGGATTCCTTTCAGGGGATAGTTCTCATGGGAAACCAGTTCCTCCCGGATTACAGAGGCAAACTGCAGTGTGCTCTGCATCACGGCATCGTCCGCTTTTAGCGGAATGAAAATGTGGTGCATCAAGGCCAGGGTACGGATCATCCCCATGTAGCGGAATGCGCGGGGCAGATCGAACAGCACGATATCGAACTCTGTCTCCTGTTCTCTCATATAACGGTAAAAGTTCTCCACCGCGTTCTCCGGCTCGCTTTTGATGATCGGATAGGCCTTTTGCGGTTTTTGTTTGTACTGGCGGTAAAGGGCCATTTTCAGGGAATCGTTTTCCTTGACGCATTCCAGGTCACGGTCCCGCATCAGACCGATACTGTGCTGGGGCGGGTCACAATCCACCACGGCAACGTTGTATCCCCGCTGGTAACGCAGGATACCGGCCGTGAGCACGGTGAAGGCAGTCTTGCCGACTCCTCCCTTCTGGCTGGCAAATGCGATAAACAAAGGTTCTTTTTTCATGTGCATTTCTTTTTTATGGTTATTTCCGGCAAGCTTTCCTGCCGTTTCATGCCACAAAGGAAATAACAAGCGGAATGACCTCAAATACCCTGTCATGTATTGTCATGGATAGTCAGTTTTTGTCATGGAGGAAGGGGCGGTGAAAAGAAAAAAATGCTTTCCCGAAGGGAGTCGTGAAGCCAGCCTCCCTTTGGAAAACAGGATACGGAGGACATCCGGTTCCATGGAAAAAGAAAAAATCCCCGCCAGCACATTTCAAGACCGGCGGGGATCGCAATAATAAAGGGGCGGACTTCTCAGCCCTTGATATAACCGTACTTTTTCAGGTCGTCCATGAAATGCTCCGGCGTGTCGGTCCTCACCGTCACCCCGTGCAGTTCCCTGTACCGCCCGGAGAAATTCACCATGTACTCCCCGTCGGTGCACCCGCTGTCAAACCAGCTGCCCTCACGCAGGACGCGTACAAACTCGGAAGGGTCGGAGGCGGCAATCCTGCCGCCGTCTGCCAAAATATACATATGCTTGTTCATGCCGATAATTTTTTAGTCCTCAGTTTATAATATAGTTTCTGTTCATCGTCCAGGAAAGGGATGTCACGGAGCGCGGTGGCTGCGGGCACCTGTCCCCTTGTGGCAAAGGTAACCAATTTATGGAGAAACAGCACCCAGTTACGCATTTTTGTGAAGTTGGTCGTTCCCGAATGCTGGCGGAACTCGACCGTCTTGTGCCGTGAATAAGCTTCGAGATTCACCTTGTGGTAACGGTTGCCGATTCTGTTTTTCAGCTCGTCCACCGTCCTGGCCGAGCGTATCGTCTCATCAGATACATGGCCCAATCCCTTGCAATAGTAGTTATCCCTGCGGGATGCCGGCATGAACCTGTCGATGACCGATTCCAGATGTTTGTAACTCAGGGCCAGGTTACGCCAGGTCGCCATGCTGAAACCGGCGGCATCGATATGCACGTGAAGCCCGCAGCTCTCGTTCACTTTCACGTCACACAGGTCAAGCACCCAGCAGACCTTCTCCAGTTCCCGTAACCCGGTTTCACCGACCAGGATCGGACTGACCAGCTCGAAGGTGTCGTTGCCGTTCAGACTGCTGTCCGTCACGAGCTTCCAATGCGGACGGGTGGTATGGTTGTAGCCTTCTACCGTAACCTCGATACCGGCTTCCCTAAGCTCGCGGGCGAGCCGTTCACGGGAGCAGTTGTAAGCCTCGATCTCGATACCGAACTTGCGGTTGAAAGTGTAATCCAGTGCGACTGTCGCCGGATGGGTATTCAGACCGCTCTCACGCTCACTCATCCGGCGCAGGGCGTTCACTACAAAACCGTAATTGCCGTTGGTCACCACTCTTGCGATTTCCGCACGGGGAACTCCCAGAAGGAACAGCTGCCGGATCTTGCTTGTCTTTGTTGTTTCTTGTGCTAAAATGCTTCTAACTTGCTCGTTCATAATTTGTTACCTCCTTTATTATTATACTGCTAAGGTAATGCTTTTATAGGAGAAGTCGTAATTATAAGAGCCTTATTATCATGCTATTAGCTTACTTTGTCTTAGGCTAAAAGTCCTTATTTAAGGTGTCTGTACCCTAACATCCGCTACCGGTCGGTGTCGGATTCCTCCAGACCGATGGCGGGGCATATCTCCTCCACCAGTTCAGGAAGGCCGGAGCCTTTCTCCTGACGGGGATCGGGCGGGAACAGCGTGGAGCGGAAGATACCCTTGCAGACAGTATCCGCCTCCCTGTTGTAGCGGAGGGTGTTCGGGATGTGTGAGGACAGCAGCCGCAGCCCCATCCTGTGGATGACACGGTTCCAGGCATCATACAAGTCCTTCCGGCCCCGCCTGTCCACCATGTTCCAGAACAGCCGGATCCCTTTCAGGTTGCAGTTCCCCTTGGCGATCAGCTCCTCCTCCAGCACCTTGGCAAACTGCAGGGAACTCTGCATGACGATGTTGTCCGCCTTGAGCGGGACAAAGATATAGTCCATCGCGGAGACGGTATGGACCACCCCCTCGCTGCGGAGCGTTCCGGGAAGGTCGAAGAGCACGATATCGAAAGTCTCCCCTTTTTCGTCCATATAACGCCGCAGGTCTTCCACTGCCTTTTCCGGGTCGCTTTTGATGACCGGATAGGCAGGCTTCCGGATTCTCTCGTACTGCCGGTACAGGTTTACCTTCAGGTCGTCATTTTTCATGACACTCTCCATGTCCCTCTCACGCATCAGGGCGATGCTGTGCTGCGGGGAGTCACAGTCCACAACCGCCACACGCAAGCCTTTGCGGTAATGCAGGACACTGGCCAGCAGTACCGTAAAGACGGATTTTCCCACGCCACCCTTCTGGCTGGCGATGGCAACCAACAACTCTTTTTCTTTTTTCATCATACTTCTTTTTCCATTAAATGTTAAACACTATTGTTTCTGAAACAAAAAAACGATGCTCACACCGGGGGAGATCCCCTGTCATGGGGAACGGGCCTTTATGACCGGCCGGGCAGGGACTCCTCCAGAATCATGTCCACCGTTTCCCTGTATTCTTCCAGATGCCGCGAGACAAGGTGGTTGATGAACCCCTCCAGCGTGACCTTCCCGTTTCTCGAGGCTCCCGCCAGAATGGACAGTTTCCGGTGCAGGGCGGCGGGAATATGCAACGACCGGCGCTGCACGCCCGCAATGCCATGCAGGTATTCCTTCCCGTAGACGGACGGCTGCATGGGGCCGTTTTTCCTTGCGGGCCGCATAATGTCGTTACCGGACGTTCCACGTCCCTGCCGGGGACAGGCTGGCGCTTCCCCCATGATCTCACGGATGCGGTCTGCGTCCATCCCGCCGGGACCCATCCGGTCTTTTACGTTCTTTCCTGTCATGATATGCCTTCTTGATGACAACGTTTTATCGGCGGGCCGTTCCTCCCGGCTGCCCGTCCTCATCCCAGGGACGGTAGACCTCACCGAGCAGGGCGGCGATATCCTCCCTGTGTTCCTCCATATGGAGCTCCAGCAGCCGGATGATAAAGCCGGAGATGCTGCCACAACCGGCGGCCCTGACCAGCATGGCGATCCGGCGGTGCAGTCTCCCGTCAATGTATGCGGTCTTCCACTCAGCGGCCTTGGGAGCAGGAACCAGAAACCTCCTCTTGTATTCTTCCGGGTCTGTCACTTTCCCTGCCCCCACCGGCCTTTCATACCCCGGCATCCTCATCGCCGGTTCCGGGGATGGGGAAACGGGATCTGACAGAAGGTTCCCCGTGAGTCCGACCCTCTCGAGAACGATATCGGAAAGCCGGTTCTTTTCTTTTTCTGAGTTCATATCTTAAAATCTTAAATTATTAAATTACACAACTGGTATTGTATCGGAATACAAAATAAAGGAAGAAGAGGACAGGACGGAACCACCTGTCACTTATAGTCATCCAAAGTCGGTTATTGTCATGATACACATGACGCTGCGTTCGAACGGTTATTCCTATGCGGAGGTGACGTCAGAGGCCCGCTGCCGTAGCGGCGTGGAGAAGCGGCGGGATTCCGTTTCCTTGTCCACCGGTCCTTTTAAATCCTTATGGGCAGATGTGGGAGCACACATCCGTCCTGATACGGATTCTTAAATTATCGGTCTGCAGAAGTGTATAAGTAGTAACCCGTTAATGGAGACGATGAAAAGAAGCCATAAGGCGTACACGGTTACATGCCCGTTCTCCATTTGCAGAAGTGTAGAAGTGGTAATCCATCAATGGAGACATGAAGGAAAATCATAAGTCGTACACGGCTATATGTCCGTTCTCCATTTATAGAAGTGTAGAAGTGGCAATCTATTAATGGAGACAATGATAAGAAATCAATAAGACGTACACGGCTATATGCCCGTTCTCCATTTGCAGAAGTGTAGAAGTAGCAATCCATTAATGGAGACAATGAAGAAAAAACATAAGTCATACACGGCTATATGCCCGTTCTCCATTTGCAGAAGTGTAGAAGTAGCAATCCATTAATGGAGACAATGAAGAAAAACCATAAGTCATACACGGCTATATGTCCGTTCTCCATTTGCAGAAGTGTAGAAGTAGCAATCCGTTAATGGAGACAATGAAGGAAAACCATAAATTGTACACGGCTATATGTCCGTTCTCCATTTGCAGAAGTGTAGAAGTAACAATCCGTTAATGGAGAATAAGGTATGGAAAGAGTTGATTTCCCGTATATTCGCCTCCTCATCCCCGAATTATGGGCGTAAGTCACATGGTTATGAAGAGATATCCACCCTTTAATGGGGAGAACAGCCGGCAAATATCTAATGGAAAAAAACCACAAACCACAGGAAAATATCCACACAACAACCTGATACACAATAATTATTGGAGAAACGTGGTCCGCTCCTGCGGACAGCAAGTTGTGTTTTCGTTTAACCGAAAACGAACGGTTTAACGGCGAATACGCCGACAAACCATTTCAGCCTTTGCCTCCAGAGTCGGTATGTTTGTAAGTGGAAAGACAATCGCATTAAAAACAGAAGCAATTTACCATATTTAAAAAATCAGAAAACTTTTTATGGAGCATATAATCTGTAAAAATATTACATGGAAATTGAGTGCACAATCTTATTCAATGAGTGATTGAAAAGATTGTGGAGCTTGCTTTCTTATAACATTTCATGTCATCTACTGTTATGAATAAATATCATTGGGATAAATCGGGAAGCTGTATTTGATATGTCAAAAATATTATTCCATAAAGAGTAGGCAATAGCCCGCAAAAAAGACGCCACCACAAACAAAATTGAAGTAACTTCTCAACTCATTTAATTTTTTCCAACTAAGATTCTGTTTAAAAGCGGATTTTTAAGTAATTCTTCATCGGATATAGAATACAGGTATTCCTTGTCACTCCGTATACATTTGTCAACAAACTGACGGGAATAAATCAATCTGTCGTCCTGTTTCTCAATCTCCACCACATAGATATCCATTGTCTGAGGAGCGATTTTCCATCTTCTGGTATCACAGAACCGGTGCCCTTCAAAAGCGAGTTCCACTCGGCGTTCATTCCTGATCCGTTCAAGAAAATCATCCGAAGCAACTCCCGGCATTCCGGCATGTGCCCTCAGTTTGTCGATGGCTGCCCGTGGGGATGACATAAACGCATTATCGGTATAATCTGGATTACCATAAGCCAAAAGCTTCCGTATAGTTCAACAATACCTCTGCATACCTGAAAAGTATCCAGACATGGCGATCGGTAGTCGTACTGTTCGAATTCAGACTGATTGTTTCGACAAATTCATCGGTTGCGTTTCCCATGCCCTAAGGATCACAATACTTCCATCACCCTGATACACTCGCCGTCAACCAGACATGGGTATTGTGCCAAACGTTTCAGCATTGGTTCCAGCGAAAACCCTCGTATGAGCTTGTGATGTCTCCTGTCGCTGCAAAGCACACTTTCCATCTCCATTTCAGGAAAGTAAAACTGCAAGTGGACGGCAGAAACATCGAAAACGACGGGACCATCTTCATAAAGGTAGATATAAATGTCTGACACATTTACACTTTCCCTTTCCTTGATTAAATCTGTAATTTCCATCTTGTAGATTCATAAAATTATTATAACCGGCTTATCTCCTTCTGTATTTTTCAGTGCTAAACATTTCCAATACCTGTGTAAGATTGCTTATTCCACAGCCATTCGGAACTCTTTATCGGCAAACAGTTCCGCCAATCCCAATACCTGTTTCAAACGAAGCAACTCATCCTTGTTCATGCCTGAGTTCCTGCGTATCCACATGTCCGACATTCCCGATCACGTAAGTTCCCTTACCAGCCGTGTATAAGCTCAATCTTGTGCATCCCGCGGGCACGGTTATGACGTATAGTAGAAGCCATCGTTCAGCAAGGTCCTTACGGACGACAGCAACAACACTTGTCAGGAGCTTTAATAAGGACCGTTCCTCTCCCTGACGGAAGAAACACAATAATTGTCTATTTTGTCACCTCCGCCAGTCTTTCTTTCCACAGACATGAATGCCATCACCTTTTCTCCCTGATATAGGACACGCCATGAAAACCTCCAAAAGGATTTGTAAGGGTAGATATTATTCGCCCTCAGGTATGCCTAGCTAAACACTAAATGTCCCACGACCTGATAGAGTTCGGAAGAATTGCCTTCTAATATGCGTACTGTAAATTTCATAGGCTTACATTTTATAATATCTTTATAAACTTCCTGCCCTGCCTCTCTATTCTTGTCATAGACATATATTCCCCGAAGGCTGCTTTGAGAACCCTCGGGAAATAACATCAACCAAACATATCCCTTCTTTCACCCATTTTTCTCTCTTTAATCGCTGCAAGGACGGATACTTCCTGCAAATGCCCGATGGGTCTTATTCCGATTCCTTAAGTACTCTTTGCCTATATCCATTCCTTGAGCATCCTGCATATCGTATGGAATTCCATACCAATAGTACCCCCAAACATTGACTCCTTTGACTGCGCTAGTGACATAATTACGCCATCCAGTGGACGGAAAAAAGATGGTACGACTTCTTGTTGCATCCGTGTATAGACACCAACCGATTCTATTATCATCATAAAAACCATTAATTTCAGATGTAGATTCTACAGACTCTCCTGTTGTAGTAAATCCAGAAAAACAGTTGGAAACAGGGAGTCTAAAACCAACAGGACACGGATCGTAAATAGTCTTGATAGTAACAGATGGATCAGAGAATGAAACTGAGCTATTATTCGCAGACCACAGATTCAGGAATAATTTGTCCGCCGTATTTGTAGCATGCATCACATTGGGTTTAAGGATATAATTCTTGATACAAGCTGCACCTGTAGAAAGATTTGCCTTCGCAGGATTGTCCGTAGATGGTATTCCCTCCTTGTCATACCAGGTTTTGGTTGTGTTATCCATTCCGTTCGAAGGATAGAACGGATCTTTACGCCCCCATTCATAATAAGGATGGTTGTCTCCGGTAGCGATTACGTTCGCCAACTGCTTGATGGTTATTTCCTTACTCTGGTCTCCGGCAGTGAATTTTACCTTGCAACTCCGTTCGACATAGGTAATGGTATTGCCGTCGCACTGCCCCAGATTAACGGGCATAAAATTGTATTTTACGTTTTGATGGTTGGTTATCTCAATCACATCGTTGATATCTTCGTCCGTGACCCAGACATGCCAGGACCAGAGGATGGCATCACTCGCATCCTTGATCGCAATGACGGCATTGCCTTGCCGGATAGAAGAACGGTCCACTTTGAAAGAGATATTGCCGCCATTGGAACCGGCATTGTATTCTATATCCGTAACCAGGTTCATCGCATCCTGCCAGACCAGTTCGGCCTTGGCCGGCGTACATCCATTATTATTAGCGATGTATGGATCCGTGATCCCGTTCCCGGCATGGTTGATGAAAGGATTCAGGATATTGGTCCCTGTTGCCGTGGAGGTATACGCCGAAACGTTCGTGGCCGCGTTCTTGATCGCATTGCCATATACCAGCGGCAAAGAATAGTGACCGGGAGCGCTGACCACGTAACAGTTGGCCGTGTTCTCAACGCTGCTCCCCCCGGTGCTGCTGGAAAGGTTGTACGGTGTGGTTTCAGAACCCTTGGCCGTGGCCGCTTTCAAGGCAGCCGTATGGAAATCATTTGATATTCCGGTCTGCGCCTCGACCGTCGCATCACAAGGTTGCGCCGAGTCGCCGCCGGTACCGGATGCCGTGAATGTGGTAAGCCACCCCGGTTTGGTGTCTGTCCACGTGGTTCCGTCTTCTGCATATTGTGCGGTCCATTCGGCAGCCTCTTTTTCCCCCTGGGCGTTTTGCCTGTAACTGGTAACACGATATTGCTGTGTACCACCGGCATATGTAAAATCGGCCAGGGCAGTGACATCAAGCGTGTAAGTCCAGTTGAGGGAACTACTGGATATTTTGTAGGTGACAGTCTTGCCCATCGGCCACTCACTTCCTTTTATATCGGCTGTTAAAGTGTGGTCCGTATGGGTGTCGTCTGTGAATAAGACTTCTATCTGCGCGTCCTCAGGAAGCTGCTGGGGCAGCATCATAAAGGTCTGCGCCTCACTCGTGAGCGCCTCGTCAGCTGTTCCTGTCGTCACTTTATCCAATGTCTGTGAGAAGGTGGCGGGACTCCCTACATTGCTCCATGACTGTGTGCCCATGTTATAAGTCCCTTTGGAATAAACGTTTTTCAAACTGACGCTCTTTACGGTACCTCCCCGCATATCATTCCCGCACACGAATCTGACGGCGGTCAGGGCATGGTTGAAGGTCAGCGCAACGGCCGTGTTGCTGTTTCCCCCGAGCTCGGATGACCGGGCTACCAGCAGGTCCTCCTGTTGGCTCACCTCTTCCGGCACGGTCACGCTGATACGGGGGGAGCCGGCCTGCCCTTGCCCGGAAAACACGTACCGGGCGTTCCCTTTGGGTGCATAGGCGAAGAACCTCATCTTGTAGGAAGCTCCCGGCCAATAATAGGCGGAAGATAGTGTATAGTCGCTGCCGGACTTGCTGGCTGTGGCGTTGTAGAAATAGTTGGGTGTCGTCCGGCTCTCGTCCCAGTCCCCCGTGTAGGCGTAGGCCGATACCCCGAAATGATCGTACATATTCTCTGCACTCACTCGCGCGGCGCGGGTCATCCGGACAGCGGCATCCTTACCTTTGGAGAAGGAAGAAACGGCGATGCTGTCGGTGTATAAGGTGTGCAGGTAAAGGGGCGTGCGGCCGCCTTGTAAGGGAGAGACACTGCCCCGCGGCATGTCTGTACCGGTCATGGAACGTGCCAGTGGATCCCAGCCGGCCTGTATCTCCGGGGTAAAGGAGATACTTGTGGAAGTTTTGTCACGTTCCAGATCATCCTCACAGGAGGAAAGACAAAAAATACCGGCGACAAAGACGAAAGGCAGCAGACGCGAAAGGTCTGCTCTGCCAGAAAGAAATATAAATCGTCTCATATGCATATAACATTAAAAAATGTGTATCAATAATATAAACATCGAAAATAATTATCTCGTAAGATATCCGGAAAAGGAACGGACAGGGTGAAAGATATACGGCGGCACCCTTCACTTACCCTCTATATCAAGAGCAATCCCCGTCCAATCCAATCCGGCCTGAAAACATCAATTCATCTTGAAATGAAACAAAAAAATCTAATTACATCCCAACATTTACAGCGGGCTGGTCACTCCATTCGTCAACCGTTACAGTGAATGTGATAGGCCCTAAGATCGGTTCGCCGGGATCTACACCCGGATCGGGATCTACCGGTTCATCCGGATCCGGATCAGGATCCCCCTTGCCGGCTCCTCCTCCGTTGTCACAGAAGTTCAGCGTATAGGTGTATTTCTTGCCCGGTTCCCAATTCGTATCAATGCTCACTGCGGAGAATGCATATTTTCCATCCTTGTTATCCGTATCTGTCGGTTGTGGATACAATAATATTTCATTGCCGCCATCCACGCTGTAAATACGGCAAAGTACGGACAAGTAAGCTCCGGTTTGAGAAGCAGTGCCATCCCATGCCGTCAACTGTTGCGGCAAAAGCATGAAATTGTCATCCCCGAACATGATGGATTGGGCATTATCCGTCAGTGTTACAGGTTGCTCTCCCTTGATATAATAAGCTGTCGCGTGGCCTCCATCTGCTCCTGACCAACCAGCCCATTGAGATTGTGCTAAAACATATGCTGATGTAGTTTCTGCTTCCGGGAATGTGAAGTCCGCCTTTGTCGCCGCATTCACCATCCGGACCCCTAAAATCTCAATTTTGATCTTTTCATTGGAACATTTAGCCTGTACTTCGATCTGAGAAAGGGCATGCTTGAAATTCAACGGCACTCCCGATCCTTCATTAGCGGCTTTGGTTCCCGTATTGTAAGCGATGACAAGGTCGTTTTGCGCTGAGACATCCTGCGCGGGAGAAAAGTCGGATATTTTCTTTTCCGTACCGCTTATCCCTACTGTACCACCGGGAGTTTGGGGCGCATATGCGAAAAAGGCGAGCTCATAACCCGGCCAATAATAAGTGGAAGCGGTTGTCCAGGTAGCCCCATTATCCGAGGATGTAACGCCCAGACCCGTGAAATAATTGCTGCTATTACCAATGGCTGTCACATTGAACGCATTCAGATTGCTCAAGCTTGTTACCGCCTTGGTACGCGCCTTATCCAAAGACGCGCGGAAAGAAATACCTCCTCCTTTGTTCACGTCAACAACATCGTCGTTGGTACACGAGGCTAAGGCTACAGCAGCCATAGCCGAAAATAAAAAATACTTTTTCATAAAAAATTAAAAAGGTTTAATGAATAAAATTTCGAAGATTCTATATCAATAAATACACATTTTACATCACATTATAACATCCACGTCTATATTCTGCCATTCATCGACCGAAGGGTGGAATCCTCCACCATTTACGATCGGCTTCGGCAGGGAGAGACCATCCAATAAGATGTAGACATCCCGCGGATCGGCCGCTTCGTCAACCTGTTTGCTGACGTCAAAGGTGTAATAATTCTTGCTGCCGTCAGCCATGATAGCGTAAATCACCAGCTTGTGCGCCGGTTCTCCCATCCCCACTTGGCCGAAAGCCAGAAATTCCGCCGTTAGCGTGGAGATCCCGTCGGAAACCACCTCGAATGGAACGGTCGCCGGATCCGGCGTAAGTTCGTTCCGACCGACCCGAAATCCTCCCGACAGGCCCGATAAGGATCCGGAAAGACCCTCCGGAGAAAGATACTTCAGGTTAGACACGTTCCGGATCTCCACCCGGTAACGGCACACCGAAAGTTCCGGATAAAGGGTTACCGTCTGCTCTTCCTTGGATATTTCAATGGCCAGATCGTCCAGGCGATCGCTGTATAGCCGGTCCGGAGACCTGGCAATGCGTTCGTCCCACGTGCCTTCTGCCCGGGGAACCGAGGTTGATGAACCTACTGCCAGAGCGCCGTCCGGAGCGTAAGCCTCAAAGCTGTCAAAGAGGTCTATGTTGCGGTAAAGAACGGACTCCGTGTCCGAATTGACACACAAGGCCCTATAACGGCCTGCCGGTACGTTAATATATCCTCCCCGGTAATCCGTGAATTCGTAGGCCTGCGCCTTGCCGCCATCCAAAGGGAACAGGTACAGGCGCATGGTCTCCGGTTTGGCATCGGGTGCGTGCACCCAGTCGAAAACCACGTGCAGCCCGGCTGTATGGGAATGGTCATCACACAGTTCCTTATGCTCGCATGAACTGAATACCAGAACCGCTAAAATGAGGAACGCTTGCAGGATATAAGTCATCTTGTTCATTGTTTACCTCCTTTCTCCTGATTGTAATTGCCCCGGCCCAATAACCATACCAGCGAGATCTCCGCTTTGGTCGGGCCCACCCACTGCCGTGTCCTCGTTTTCTCCCAAACGTAGCAGGCATCAACCGGAACATACTCGTAACATGTTCCGCCCAAATATCCCAGGCCCAGTGAGAAATCAAGGTTCAGCCTTCTGGCCACGGGCAGGGAATAGCCATATTCAAAACCGACACCGTAATGGGCCTTATCCCACAATGTCCCTCCGGGACGGCCACCCATATAACCGCGCCCCCCGAATTCGAAATCATAGGTTAACAGCTGGCCGTAAACACCGACGTGGTGGCCGGTCAGTGGTTTATCGGATGCACGCTGACCGAAATATTTGCGCAGGCCGACTTCCCCGCCGTACACCCGCCAGTAACGGTGGCGCCTGTCATTTTTCCACCAGCCGTACATCCAGTTGCCCCCCAGTGTCCATCCCTTGCCAAGAGCGAACTCCACGCCGATGTTCGGCACAAGCAGGGCGTCATAGACAAGGTTCGTCTTGAGCCCCATGTAGAACGGTTTGGAAGGTCCGGCAACAGGGACGGGGAGTTGGACCGTATCACGAAAAACAATCACCCTCTCAACCGTATCACGAACAATTACCGTATCAGCCGGTTGGCCTTCCGTTGCTCCCACCGGGGGGGCTAGCTCTTTTTCCATCCCAACAGGAGCAAATTCGCATTCGACCACCGAAGTGTTGCGGAGCTCGGGGAAAAAATGTGCATGCATGTATCGCCATGCCTGTCCGCCCCTTAAATTCATCAACTGCCGTTTGCGGGAATCCACGACAACACCGTTACGGGTCACCCATACAGGAGTATTGCGAAGGATACGCAACACTTCCTCCCGACAGGGCATATCCGATTCCTCGACAAGAGAGGTTAAGCCCTCCCAATCCTCCCCCAAAGAGACGGTTGTAAATACCGAATCCGGCAAGAAAAGACGCTCCTGAAGAATGGAACGGAAAGAGGCGAGCCGTTTATCTGACAGACGTCGGTTAAAGGTCAAGCCCCCTTCGGGAGAGGCACCGGAATGCAGACTCAAACGGCACAGCACGGCTGTTGCTTGCCGGGCATGAATCCCTGCCACAAAGGCATCCAGGCGCGAACCGTTCTCCCCATAGGAAAGATCCACAACGGAACTGCCCACAGGAAAGCAGATACGGCAACGCAACGTATCACTTCCGTAAACTGCCGCATCCATCTTCCAGATAGAGCAGGACAAAAAACAGAAAAATAAAAAAAATCTCATATTTATTTTAATTATTTATTATAATCAAAGAGAAGCTGATAAGACAGGAAAAAAGAGATAAAAAGTTTAATTTGTAAAATGTTTTCATGGAATACTACGGCTTAATAATTATTTATGATTTGTGTCAAAAATTACAGCGCAAAGAAAAATAATTAAAGTCAGACATATATTGTCATTTCGGCTCTATTATTTACCATTTACACTCAAGATTACTCCTTTTTATCTATATATCCAAAGCAAACTAAACTGATTCCAATTGACAACGAAAGATATCGGCTGGGGATTGTTCTTTGGCGTCTGTTAGATCACTGTTTCGTTTCCTGTTGTTTTAATATTTGTTTGACTGAATGCATGCAGCAATTGCAAGACAACGCTATGAAATACTGTTATTGGTTGATGCGGGGAAAAGTAGAGGAAGAAACCTAAGATAAACTGGAAACCAAATTCAACCGACAGAGGGATAACGGCTTTATCCGGAACCGGACCGATTCTATGATCGATTTTGAGTACTGTAGCAGGAAATAGGGTGAGTGTTGGAACGTGCAAGGCTGACCAATGAACAGGCGAGCGGTTGAAAAAGGAAGTCGGTAGGTGCGCCAAGCCATGGACAGGAAAAGCTGAAGTAATGAACCATATTCCCCGTTTCGGCTGATTTAGTTAGGCGACAACACTATTCGTCCACGTCTTTTGAGATACTTTATGGCTAATCTACATCTCAAAACGCACAAGTATTGAGGAGCTCTCCTTAATAATACGAAAATTGCCCAACGATGCCGCATCGGAGGATGAGACATTGACATTGCTTTGTGCAAAAGGGAAAATGATACTGCGCTTTTCTTTCACAATGCATCTCACATGTCCTAATTTATTGACCAATGCCTCTATTAGCTAAAGCGCTTTCAGGTACGCCGCCTTTAATGCTTCGATCTTCCCTTTTGGGTGGTACATCGACATAGCTTTGTTTTTATCACCTATGCACATGATGTTGATCCCTTTCGTGTCTATCAGCTTGAGTACTTCATCTATCTGATTGAAATCTGTCAGTGTAATGTCAAACTCTTAGCCACTAAAAAGTCTTGCTTCAGTCACCGCCAAAAGTCACCGCATTCTTGTGTCTGGATGGTATCCTTCGGGATCCCCTTCGTTTAGCGTTTGTATCAAACCTTGTTCAATTCGGCTCAATGCTACTTTGGTACAATATTTTTCCGATTTAGATTTCCCGCCAAACTCTCTTCCGGAATATTCTCGAATCTCAATGAGATAATGGATTTTGTTCGGTACGATTTCCACTTCGGATGTTTTCAGCTACTTAAATCTAATGTTCATTTGATTCCTGAACCTGCGCAGTAAACCCCATAAACAAGACGATTGCCTATAAAGATAATTGTATTTTCATAATAGAATCGGATTTAGTTTCATACGAACCCGATGAAAATACAAGCCTCTGACAATTTGATGAATAATGAAACTTTTTGTGACTATAAAAGATAAAAGACAGAACATCTAAACAAAATCTTACTCTGACTATCAAGCATAAAGTCAAAAATTTATTTTGTGCATCAGAGAAACTACGATTCAGACCTAACTAAAAAACTTTTTCATAAGTAGCATTACATAACATATAAAAAACAGACATATAAAGCAGAAAAAGTACGGATAACACAGTCGGAAATCTCATTGAACAATCCGAATCGATTCATCATATAAACAGGATCTGAAAACTCTCCTAAAATCAGTTCTCTGTACGTCTATTTATTTGTTCTCTCCATTCTTTAGGAGGACATCCCAGATATCTTTTACAATATCTGGAAAAATGAGCTAAAGAAGCAAAGTCGAATTCATCGGCAATGCTCCCTAACGACAAATCTGTAACCGAGAGTCTATATTTAATTTCTCCTAACAATTGCATCTTCATCCATTTGCTCGGTGTTTCCCCGAATTCCGCAATGAATTGCCTTTTAAAAGCAGGAAGAGAGAGCCCACACAACGATGCTAGTTCCTTTACGGTACTGCATTCTTTGTAATTGTTCAGAACCTTATTTCTTAAATCCTGGGATCGACCGATAATTGTGTAGAAAAAGTTTGCCTGTTCCTCCCTAGAATAATAAAAACGAATGTTCCAAAACAGTTCTTTGAGCTTAGTCTCATGAAAGTGTATACAGTTTGCTCCATCTTCCAGATAACAAACCAAAAGTTCAAGAAATTTTCGTAACTCGTCCTTTATTACAAGAGATTCCATGTGATATTTGATAATTTTTTTTAAATGGAACAGATCTGAAAAAGAAGCTTTTTGGCAGGGCGATATACCTCCTTCAAATAGGGCGACAACAACTTCACTTTCTTCCGACGAATACATGTTGAAGAGGCTATCACGGCTCCAAAAGAACATTTTCCCCTCTGAAACTGTGAACTCAAATTCGTTATACAAGAACTGCAGATTTCCTTTCAGAACAAACAAAATACAATCTTTTATCAGTCGCTCTTCATAGTTTATTCCTTTATCAAATTTATAGTAGCGAAATCCTTCCTCTATAAAATTTGAATAATTATAACAGGACGTATGTTCATTCAAATAAAAAAGAGACATAGCATATTTTTATTTATAAAATATTATTATTTATATCTTATTGTATAATTAATATCTATTTCTATTCCGCATTAAATCATAGAATAAAACGTATGCCAAAACGTTACGCAAAGATTAATAGAGTGTAATACATTTGTAATCAGATAATTATTATCTAACAACAACAGAGTTGCATGTGGAATAGAACAACACATATGTGGAATAATTCCACATATAAAAAGGAATATTTCCTACAGAGACATTATACTTTTTTAAATATACAATTTGTATTTTCCCGGATTATACGCCCTTAGTCAAAAGACTATGAACTCTCCAAAAGAGAGTTTCAGTTCATTATGTACTCTTGCTTCAGACGAAAGCGTATAGTTGCTACCGGGGACTTGCTGGCAATAGCATTGTAGAAATAGCTCAGGGCTGGTTCTCGCTCCACCTACTTGTGTAAGCATAAGCCAGTACCCTAAAATAATCGTGTATATTGTTTGTCGTTACAGACGTGACACGAGTCTTCCGACCCGTTGCCTCCTCCTCTCTGACTATTGAAGGAACGGTAATACTGCGGTATATAAGGTGTAAAGATAAAAAGAGAGGATAACCACCTTGTAAAGAAGCGACACTATCCTGTGGTACCTCTGTGCTGGCCATGGAACGGATCAATAGATCCCAGTAAGCACGTATTTCAGGAGTAAAAAATATGTTTGCGGAAATACGCCCCCGATCCAAATCATCCTCACAAGAAGAAAAGTAAATATTACTGATGACGAGCAGTGAAAAACAGGCACGAGACAAAACTTTTCCACCAGCTATCCCTAAACGAAATGTTCTCATAATATTAATAAAATAGCAAATTATTTTGCAAATAAAAGCAATTTGTAATAAAAACCAATTATCATTTTAGTTCTATCATTTACCATTTATTTCCTTTTTTCCTTTTATAAAATAAATAAGCATTGTCGAAAAAGGATATTTCAGGGAATCAGCTAATAGCTATCTTAATGACAATATTTCGCATCGCTGAGCTTATCAGCGTAACAGCCCGTTACCTAATTTCAATCAAGGCAAAGGTTTGGTATTGCTCCTTCCTGCAATGTTGGTTCTCTGTTATGCTTTCATACTCTTGAACTGAACGCATGCAATATTAACAGGACAACAGTATGAAATACCCTATATGCTGATGCAGGGACAAGCAGAAGAATGACAGATTCATCTAAAACCTGACCGATTCTATAGGCGATTTTGAGTACCGCAGCAGAAAGCAGGCAGAAGAGTGAAATAATCAACTTGCTCAATAAACAAACCGAGCAATTGAAAAAACATCGACAAATTTGATAGGGCACAAACATGAACAAGACGAAGTGATGAATCATCTTCGCTGCTATGGCTTCTTTAGTTGGATGGTAGTGCTATTCCTTACTTCCTTTCAGTCTGCTTTGTGACTAAGTTACGGTTTCAAAACGTACGAGCATTGCATAATTTTTCTTGATGGTAAGGAAGCTGTCGAATGATGCTGCATTGGAAGGCAGAACATTGTTTTTGTATAAATAAAAAATACCAAAAAATGTATCCATAAACATATTACATTTTTCCATAAAAAAACGCCGCGGGGCCTTATTCGGGCTATATACGGTGGCTATATACTGTATTTTCACCAAATGGCGTATCGGGGAAGGTGATTTGGCAACTTGCTATGAACCTGCCAGTCCCTTCCTTGTTTTACAAAAGGTTATCCGTCCGTTTCGTCCATTCGTTTCAACAAACGTTCCTTCATTTGATCAAGGTAAGCTGTCCGGCTGTTCTTCCGGTTACGCATGGAGATAAACGTGTGGTACACGTCTCCCAAGTCGATATGGAACATTTGTTCGAACAGCATCACGAGCTCGACAATGCTCACCCTCCCGTTATCCACGCTACCCATCGCCCAAATGCCATATATCAGTTCCACGGCAGCCGCCTTCCGGTCCGTCCAATGGTGCTCCTTTTCCTGCACGGCATACGCCCCCTCCATTGCCAGCAGCACTTTCCGGTTCAGATAACCAAGTAACATTTCCGCCGCTATCAGTCTTGGGGCCAACAAGTCATAACCGGTTGACATTACCGAATCCTCCTCCAGCATAAAACTTCCGCTTTCCGGGCTCAGCTCCTTTTTGGCACGGCAGAAATAGTAATGGTCCCGGTAAGTCGCCCCGCTCCGGTAATACTGGTAAAAGGGAAGGTATCGTTCCAGTTTCCGCTGGTATTCTTTCATGGCCTTGCGGTAATGCATCCGGGCAATCTCCGGGCAACATGAACAACCGCTCTCGATCTGGTATACCCGGTAATAATACAGCAGGCGTCCCGTCAGGGCAGGCTTGTAATACTTGAAAAAGCAGATTTCCTCTTCCACGTTGGAGAATGGGTGGTTCAGGACATAGTCCTTCAACTCACGGGATCGCTCCCTCAAAAAGAAACCATCTCCTGACAAGTCCGTATCACTTGCTCTCCCTCCATACGGGAAGATTCGATGCCCATCTTACGTTCGACCTCCTGCATCAAGTTGTTAAAGTACGTTTCTATCATGTTATTCCTTAATTATGGGGCACGTGAGTGCCTTCACGCTGCCCGGTTTATTTTTATGCTTCGCTTGATTCGGTCGCAGTTTTTCCTTTCGGCCCTTTACGATGAAAAACCTTTTCCTCATATCGAAAAGACCGGAGAAAAGCCATGATACGGCTTCCTCCGGTCACACTTACAAAACTGGGAAATTTCTTCCCCAATCCCCGGGACCAGACTATTCAAGGTCCCTCACGCAACGCACGTATCCCTTCCTGTTATTCACAAGCCTGTCATTGTCACCCGCCCATTGGGTATCCACGGTCGTGACCCATCGGACATAACCGTCAAAATACATCTGGTAGCCGGCACTGAACGATCTTGCCCCGTCCATGTTTCGCTTGGAGAATCCCGTTCGGGAATGGTAAACCTTGGTATCTGTCGTTTTCAGGGAAAGAAGGTCATTACCGAATGTGTAAACCTCATTTTTCTCACGGTCATCCCAGTCAAACAGGCTCCCGCACATGATTTTCAACTCCACCTCGTTGGGCACGCGCCAGGTTCCCTGATCGCTCTTGTCCGCCTCCTGGTAATAATAGGCGCACGGGCTGTTTCCCTGTTCGATGTCCGCCATCAGCGTGCTCCAATCCTCGAAGTAATACTCGCTCTCCCTATTGGGATTATTCAAATCCTTGGGCTTATCTGTCTTATTGGCAATATACTTGGCCACCTCGAACCCGTTCTTGTAAATAGTATTGGACTGGGAGTGCTCGTCGTGTGCGGGTAACTCGTAAATGGCTCTCACCGATCTGACCACACTATATGGCAGGTTATCCGCCCTGAAGACCAGGTATTCCTCTCTCGTCCTGTTGTTGACTAAAGTCGTGTTCAACTCTTTGTCCAGTTCATCTATATGATAGCTTGTTCCCCCAGGCTCCAGTATCCCCAGATCCCTGATCAGCCTCACCTCCGAGTAGGGGGTACGGTCCCCGGGTGAGTTCCCTCCCTTGTAATAATCAAAGTTGTCCATGGGAGTCATGCTACGACTCTCCATAATGTTGATATAAGTGTTAGCGCTAAAACCAGAAATGTTCGTGCTTCCCATAAAGGCTTTTGATGTATAAAATGCAGTGGCGTTGTCCGAGGGGGCGTGCCCGTGCAGCCTGGAATGTAACGGCAACGCCCGTTCCCCCACGAGAAGCATGTTACTCTCGGCTACCGAGGGGATGTACCACTGCATTTCGGAAGCCTGCATCCTCCCGTCACGGTCATTGTCCCGGTTTCGTATAAACGGAGTATAGATGGCGTATTCCGTGTGATAGTTTCTCAGAGCGACTTGGTAATAATCCTTGTTGAGCGTCAACTTCCCGTTCTCCACTTTCGTCATAGCCTGCCACAACCGGTCATGATTGCTCCTGATCGGGTCGTTCATGACTTCCCCCGTGAACCCGCCGATCAATCCCGACTTTCCGATCAGTTTCCAGGTATTCGACCAGCCGTTGGAATAATATTTGTTATAATAATAGCGTGCCTCACTGACTGCAGGTGTCATAAAGTCCAGGTCCGGTGTCTCGTTCACGTTTTCCACCCCCCAGACACGCATGCCTTCGGGTCCCTCCGTAAACACCGTCTTGATGGACATCTGACGGATGGAAACGACAGCCTGGTGATAACGTGACTGCCCGTCGGGGGAGATTTCATGCGACGTGTTCACCAGCAGGTCGAAAGTCCGATCCGGGGCGTTGGCAAAGGTTTTCCACAAGTTCTTGTCCTCGGGGGCGCCATCCTGCATGGGGTTCCGCTCGTAGAAATACTCGTTGGCGTAAACCGTCACCTTGCAAAGCCCCGTGGAGGCATTAAATACATAATCGGGCTCTTTGACAAGTCGGTAAAGAAACTGTTCCAGCGAAAGCAGATGCACCCCCGTGTTGGAGTAATATTCCATGGTTTCGTTTCCATTGTCAGACAGGGTGCTCGGGTGGATGAAGAACGCGAGCCAACCAGTGTCTGCCTTCTTCTCCCCTGAAGGAACGTATCCGTTATCCTCCAGCTGTTCCAGCTCCGCCCTCGTGTAAGAGACTATCTTGTCACAGAACGGGGTGCGTATGGCAAAGGAGATCATCGCGTCGTCCTTCAAACTGCCATCCGGATTGAAGATGGCAAGCTCGTCCTTGTTGAAACGCATCAGGCCCTGTTCATAATGGCAGTCAAAACTGAAGGAGCGGTGAGCGTCATATACAAGGCCTTCCACCCCGGGAGCGGGCTCCTCTTCCCGGTCCTTGTCGGACATCGCCTCCACTACCAGGTCGTTCATCCCCTTGATCGTCACGTTATAGGTATAGTGCACGTTACGTTCTATATCATAATCGTTGACCGGATCATTCTCCGCCGTGTATCCCAAGTAAACGCGGTAGGTCACCCTCCCGAAACGCTCCGTTGAGACTTCACCGGTTGTCATATCCTGGCGTAACTCACCCGTGAACTCGATGTAGGGAGCCAGATCCGGAGCGTATTCTGTAGCTCCGTTCTGCACGTTCGGCTTCTCCGTAGCATCGGGAACGGGAGACTTCACTTGTTTCTGCCGCAGGTCATACCCCTTCCTCTCCGCATTGTAACCGGGAGAGGCGGGAGTTATCATTTTTTTTGCCAATTTCCGGTTCTCCGGAAGGTAAAACGTAGTAGTAGTAGTAGTAGTAGCGTCGCCCTCGAACTGGAATAATTCGGACAACCAGTACGAATCCATCTCCATCCCGCCGGCATCCCAAGGAGCCCCGGCGTCACTGCCCTTAACATGCTCGGTGACAAAGGTCGAAGCCGGCACGTTACCGACTCTCCATGTCCCGGGCACGAACGTGAGCCCCTCCCCGGTTTTCAGGTTGACCGTGATTTTCGCCTCCGCACGTTTCAGGGAGACCTCGAGACGCCTGGTGTCGGGACTGATCTCCTCCGTCTTGGTAACTGACATCAGCAGGTTCCCGTTCGGTCGGAACAGGGTACGGGCGGTCATCTCCGCCTTGACCCTCTGAATGTCCGAAAGGGACGACACGCCAGCCAGGATCCCGGGCTCTACCTGAAACAGCCCGTCACCATCCGATTTATAGTTCGCCAGCAGGACCAGCGTCTTCTCTCCCGAGGTAATGGGGATGTTTTTCAGCAATCCCATGCTCGTGGGTGCATCCGTGTCCTTCTCGCCGGTTGCCGTTTCCAAGGCAGCAGCGGCCTGATAAAGCTCCGCACGGGGATACTCCCGGGAGAACTCCACGCCGCCGCGGGAATCGAAAACCCACAGGTAAAGGTCGTATATCTTTCTCTCCTCGCCTTCCGGCAGGCCCGAACGTGTCTTGGACCTGTTGGCTGCCGTACCTACGCTGATGTCTACCGTCGTGGGCACGCCTTCCGGGACACCGCTGCCCCGAAGCAGCTCCTCGTCCGTACAGCAGGTAAGAACGGGCAGTAACAAAAGAATGAAACAAGTTATTTTCAGCCTATATGCTTTCATATATAATAAAAATTTATAATGACAAAATCGTGAACATCACTGAAAAGGAGGGAACTCCACATCCTTCCGCTCCCAGGATTCGACCCGGTAGATAATCTCTCTGTCCGCGGCTTCCGGCAAGACCATGAATACCTTATAATCCCGGTTCGGGTAAATGGGGCCGGAATACACCCCGGGAGAACTTTCCTCGCCAATGTCAAGCAAAAAGGTCCTTGTCCTGGTCTGTGAGATGTCTCCTCCTGTATAATACTCCACTGTCAGCTGTATCTTCGGGTGAGGGTGTCCTTCCTGCCAGGAATTGGCTTCCGGAATATACGGGGCCAGGTACTGGGGAAGGAAGAACTGCTCGTATTTTTGGGCGTCCATTTTCGTATAGTCAATCTCTCCGCCGGCATTGAGGGGGGCCTCGTAGATGGTCAGTTGCGCTTCATTTTTTATTCCATAGGAATACGTGCCCGTATGCTCCGTGTTCTTTCCCGCTCCCGGGGTGGATCCTGCAAGCTGGCCGCCGTCCGAGTCATTCTCCCTGAAAGAGGGAGACATCAGTACCGGAAAGTTCAAAAAGGCAATCCTTTTATAATTATAAATGATCTGCTCAAAGGGGGCAATGCTTGCGATGTATATCCTGACACGGGAGAAATCACGGAACAGCGGGATTGTGATATCCTGCACCTGCTCCCCGGAAGCGGGCTGGACGGCCGTGGACAGCTTTCCCGAAAGCATGCCCATATGCAACCTGTTGGATATTCCGGGAGCGTCATCCCAAGAGATATTGGAAGTTGTTGTCCAATCTATAATCTTCTCATCCGACGGGGAAGGAGTCACACCATCATACGGGTTGTCCACCGGAATGCCGAGACTGCCATCATCCTGCTCCCTGATGATGGCAGGGAATGCGGCTTCGACAATATCCTCCCTGTCCACCTCCTCCATGCCTTCCCCGAGGAAGTCCCATGGAACCGCGTTCTGCAGGATTCCTCCGGGCGTATAATAGGGCAGGTCCTTTCCTGTCTGGTTGGGGGCATAGAAAGCATAGAATTCACTCTCGCCTTTGGGGATGCGTATCTTGGTTTGATATTCCCCCTCCGCGTTGCCCGAACTGAAAGGAAGCAGGCGACTGTACACATACCGGTTCTGCTCCTTGTTGAAAACCATAAGTGCTATTCTGGGCTGTGCGGGGGCTTGGGGAAACAGTGTGCCGGTTTTATACCAGTTGGCCGGATCGGAGGAATAAAGGTCCAGCATCTCACTTCCCCCGGCTGTTACGCCACGGGTTGACAGGTTCAGCCTGACGGTCACGTCATCCTCTCCGGAAAGCCGTTCCGGGATATCTTCTTCGTTCCGGCATCCTGTCAGGGCAAGGAAAAAGAGCGGCAACACCATCATCACAAAGTTCCTCAAGGCCCTTACCGTGCGAGTATATTTAGTATCTTTCAGCATAATATTCATCAATCGGTTATGGGAACCACGTCAACGGCTTCCCAGGGTTTTACACTTACTGTCAGAGAACGGGGATTCTGGCGGAAGAACAGTGGAAGCACCGCTTCCTGCCGCCCCGTTATCCGTATCTGGTCGGGATACAGAGCGATATATTCCGCGACATCTACCGTGCAGAGAACCTTATCTCCCTGCATAAGACGGATCGTCAGCGGGTCCCCGTCCTTGAAGCGCAGGGTATTGAAATCAAGCACGAAACGGTCGTTTTTTCCTCCCGTGTAAAACGGAAGGTCGAAGGATGTTTCTCCGGAACGCTGCCCGGAAAAGGAGAAACGGGCTGAGAGCGTTTCCATCGTCAGGCGGAAGCCCGTCCCCTTGTTCTGTTCGTACCAGGTCCCGGCATTCTCATCGTCGTCGGGAAGGACTACCGCATGGATTTTCACGTGCTGGGAATAAAGTCTTACCACGTCACGGGAGTCGTTCATGACCTTCGACGTGATGGTGGTTTCCCCAAGGTATAGCCTGTCAAACGTGCCGGCCGCCGGTCCGTCCTTTTCCGCCAGTTCGGGCCGGGAAACCGACGCTTCACCGTAAGCACCATCCCCGATAACCGTCTCGTTCAACGCGTTGCCCACGGCCACTACTTTATAATCACCTTCCGGGAGCCTGACCTCCAGCGGTGAAAGCAGCTGTTCTCCCTCCAGGTGGTGTTTCTCCACCAAGGCCCCGTTCCCGACGTCAAAGATGAAGACGTCAATGTCATCCACGTATTCCTGCAGATGTTCCCGGTTGTCATCGGCCAGGTAGGAGAAGACGATCGTGTTGCCAAGGCAGCCGCTCAGGTCGTCATACACCCGGTCACATGCGGTCACGAGGTATAAAGCGGCCAACAGGCCCAGCCAGGTCGGTATGTTTCTTATGTTCATACTTTACACTAATTATTATAAATCAATACTGTAATTTTCCCGAAAGAGAGGACACGTTTCCCTCCCGCGGGTAATAAAAAAGGGAGGGGACAAACTTTCCCCTCCCCGAGAGTGCGGGGCGGATTCCGGTACCGGCCTGTCAGGGCCGATACGGGAAAAGCGCTCCGGCAAGCGGCTATTACTCTCTATCTGTATCAGTCAAGGATGGGGAATACGTTCACAGCGGTCCAAGGCTGCACCTCGACACGGACGATGACGTTCACGTTCTCGTCCTCCAAATCCCCCTGTCCGCCCGGTTCGGGAGTCACACCTTCAGGAATGCTCGGGTCAACATCCACGAGGATACCCTGGCCCCCGTTCAGCGCAGCGAGATCCAGATTGATCAGGTAACCGCCCTTGCCGGCTTCCAGATCCGTCGTGCCTGCAGTTTCACCTTCTGCCTTCGCGTAACCGGATATAACGACAAAACGTCTGTCGGCGGATACGCCGTCGTCACCTGTCTTGAAAACGAAAGCAAGTTTTGGAGCGTTGTTTTCCTTACCGTAACCCGTAATGCCGTTCACGAAGAAGTTAAACGCTGCGGCCTTTGCCCCCTGTGCGAAATCGAAACCCGCTGCATTGAAATAGGAGGCCACTTCCGACAAGTCCGTGTTACCGTCGGGTTTGAACGTGCCGTCTTCGAATTTATAGCGGTCTCCGGCGTAGGTCTTGGCCCAGAACCAGTTTGCCTCTTCTTCCACTGTAAGTTGAGGAACAGAGAGCGTTCTGCTGAAACGGTTCATCAGGATACCTTGGTTTGCAGTGGTCACTTCGACAACCTGCAGCCATTGACTCAGGCTGGCCTGTTGGGCAATGTCGGACTTGCCGTCCCATGTCTGGCCGTTGAAGCCTGCGGCATCAGCCTTGAAAGCGGCCCACGCTTCGGCACTGCTCTTTCCCTTATTTTCATCCTTGGCCAGCCAAGTCGTGCACCATTGTTCAGCCTCGGTCTTTTTCCCGTCTTTCCAGATAACCTTGACAAACTTGGTACCGGTCACCTGGAAGCGGTTCATGCTGGCGGTCAAGGTGAGCTCGGCCTTCTTCACGGTACGTTTGTCTTCCTGAGGATTGACGCCATAAGGCTCGGCGCCAACAGTGGTAAGTGTTTCAGAACCGGCATAAATCACTTCATTAATTTGGGCTTTCAGCTGTTGTTTGCTGATTTCAGCAACAGTCTTTCCCTCACCGTCAACCAACGCTCCCTGAGGGTTAGCGATAACAAGTGCCTTTGTCACGCCATTGTCCACGTCAAGGAATTTATAACCTCCCGTCGTTGCCTCTGCACCCACGGCAGTAGCCGAAGTCAGCTTGGTAAAATCATCAGTATCTTTTGTAAATTCCTTCGACAGGACAATGTCTTCCCCAGCCACCAAGTACACATGCAGTTTTTCAACCGATGCCGCATCCTGGTCGTTGGCGGTGTTCTGCAATTCGCCCATGGCGGCACGTGTGCCCGGACCGGGTAATGCCACTGACATCACCACATCAACCGGTTGGTTGCCACTCTCCGGCGCTACCGGATTCTCTTCGTTGTTACATGCAGCGAACAACGCCAACGAGGCCACTGCAAAATACTTCATTACTTTCATAATTCGAATTGTTTTTAAATTAAGATTACTAATACTATATATAACTATGTCTGAGTTACATCTCTATCTGCTGATTGTTTCCACCGTCCCCGGGCTCCCCTGAGAGTTTTTGTTTGCCCTGGGCCATACCGGCTTTCTTGATCAATTCTTCCGCCTTCCTCCAGTCACCTTTCATGTTATAGGCAACGGCCATGGGAAAGAAAGCACGGCTGTCATTCGTTACCGGTTCCAACACCCGCAACGCGCCGTCCGCATCCTGCCCGTATTTCAACAGGGCGTTGGCGTAATTCAGGATTGCCACGGCGTCATCCGGGAACTGCCCGTAGGCCCTCTCGTACACCGGAAGGGGAGACATCCCCCGGGAAGCGTACAGTCCGGCCAGCTGGTACATCTCGTGCTGACTGAGACACTCGGGTTTCGTTTCAAAAATTTCGGGAAGTTCCTCCACCGTGTAAGGTCTCACGTCAAAACTGAGACTGAAAGTCGTGCGCCGCAGTCCCGGGTAGAACTCTTCGAGGAGGAGGCGATAGCTCCTGCCGTCATCCAAGGCACGGATGGCCTCCTCGCGTTCCGTGTCACGCTCGTTATGTCCGATGATAAAAAGAATTTCGTCCCTGTTGACGAGGGTGGAGCCGCTGACCATCGATTTAAGACCCTCCCAGTCCTCCCCGATACCCTCGGTACGATAAACCGGTGCATTTTTCAAGGCGGGGTATTGACGCGAAATATAATCTGAAAGGGTTTGGGTGCGTCGTTGCGCGAGGGACCTGTTGTAATCGAAGCTCCCCTCGGGAGAGGCATAGCCTTTTATATGTACCTCCTTGAGTGACGTTCCTTGAATATTCAGGTTCTCCGAGAGAAACTTCTTCAGCCTGTCAAGCTCCTGAGCATTGCCTGCAAAATCTTCCTGCAGGTCGTGGCGTGCAACAGGAAAGACCACCTTACAGTCGAAGGAATCCTTGTAGCATTTGATCATGACCTTTTCCAGTTCGATGAAACTGTAAGCATAATCCTTTTCCCCGAAGAGGGGGATACCGGCCTGAAAGGCAATATCCTCGCTCTCGTTCGTGCCGCACTCGGCACAGCCGTACGACACCTCCCTGACAACGAGACGCCCGTCAGCCATCCACCGTTCAAAAGGGACGCTCCTTTTCACAGTCAGGCCCGAACTTTCCAGCACCTTGGCGGAACGGACCTCGCCGGATCCGGGGTTACCGGGTTTCAGGTTGCCCAACGCCTTTCGACGCTTGATCACCTTATATCTTCTCTTGCCGGCCACGCAGACCGGTTCGAGGCGGACGCTGTCACGCCCGTCAGCCGAGACATAGACGGGGAACAGGTAAGCGACTTCCTGGCTTCCAAGCCCTGCCAGAGGGAAGACACTGAAAGTAATATCCAACGCATCTCTACCCGGTTCACGCTCCACACGGCTGTTTGAATAATCCCAACGCGAGGTACCTGACGTTGATAAAATGTCCTGGGCGGAAGAAAACAAGGGAAACATTCCCAGGCAGCCCATGATAAGGATTTGCTTCTTGTTAATATGGTAAGGTTTCATTGATATACATTTTTAGCATGATAGAATAAAAAATTGTGTCCCCGGATTCAGGGAGTTATTTCAACATGTAAATAATTGAAATGGCGGCCCTGGTGGGACCTATGTAGTCCGCATCCCCCTTGCCCAGCTTCTGCCCGCAGGTGGTACACTTGTACTTGTCATAACGGGCGTGCACGTAACCGATACCCAAGGAGGCCTCGATATTGAAACGGTTGGAAAGCACCCACTGGTAACCGGCGCTCAACCCGCCTCCCCAGAAATAACCCTCGTAACGGTGGTCCTTCATGTTTCCGTCCCCTTTCTGAAGCACGAAGGGGACATCGACACCTCCGATATTCATCTGGCCGCCATGGGCATGCAACCCGAAGAACCAGCCGTTGAAAACGTCACAGGTCCAATAACGGAGCTCCGGCTGGACAAGCCAGTGACTGAACTTCTTTGCCTTGTACCGGGAAGACGTGGCGTCCCGCGTGTAGAAAAAGAAATTCATACCCACCTGTGTGTCAAGGGTCCATTTACGCCCCATGGAGAACTCCAAGGAGAGGTTGGGAGTTTTCAAGGCATCGTAGGCCAGATTGTTCTTCAAGGCAACCTTTTGAGAGAAGGCACCAGCCGAACAAAGCAAAAACACCAGAAGAAAAAACGGTTTCATCATACTGTTATTCATTGTTTCGTTACTTTATTTTATAAGAGGACAAGCCAAAGTTATCCTTATGTAATAATCATTAATAAAAATGCAGCTTCCCGGAAAAAACTCCAGAATCTTTCTTGCACGTATAGAGTGGACGGCCGGAAACTCCTGCCCGCACCAGAAGGACCTGCAGGGACGCAACCCGCCCACGAGACTTAAAAGTCTTTCAGCCGATCCGGCGAAAGCCGAATAGAGGACACCGTCCCGAGTATGCAGGTAAATCGAATCCCTGTTGGACCATTCCATGTTGAATATCTCATGACTCATTCGCATAATGTAAACCTTTATTCGATGACTTTCTTATTTTCCACTCTCTCCCGTAGAGAGTGGAAAATTTTTCAAAATCCGCTCTGGAAAGCGGTTATAGATGCCAAAAAGAAATAAAAGATGAAACATGGACAGATTTTATCATATAACTAACTGAAAATAAGATTACTAATATTTTCATTAGGCAACAAAAACAGAAACAATGGAACTTTTTTATTTGAACGAGCACACGTCTTGTTATAATTACTCAAAATCTATGCAGGAGGGATTCCGGTATTATAAATTTGACGAAGGATTGAACCACGAGGAGGAATTGGTAAAAGATTGTATCCTGTTCGTACTCAAGGGAAGTCTGCAATTCTCCTGCAACGGTTTTCAGTTCACTGTTTCATCAGGAGAGATGGTCTTTTTTTGCCGTGACAGCCTGTTTAACACCCAATCACTGGAAAAATGTGAAGTCGTGGCTGCCCTGTTCGAGGGGGGAGTATGGCCCTGTCAAAGGGCCTCCTTTTCAGAGTTATACCACCTGAGGGAAATTGTCGAATATCGTATGGAACCTCTTGAAATCAGGGATCGGTTATGCAAATTTCTTGAACTACTGGTGTGTTATCTGGAAGATGGAGCGAACTGTATCCATTTTCACGAAATAAAACTCAAGGAACTTTTCTGGAACATTCGCTTTTACTATTCCAGACAGGAACTTGCGAATTTTTTCTATATGATTATAGGCCGTTCGCAAGACTTCAAAAATAAGGTCTTGAACAATTACAAAAGTTGCAGGACCGTAAAAGAACTCGCATCGGCCTGTGATATCTCCCTTTCCGCCTTCAAAAGACAGTTTTCCGCGGAGTTTGGAGAGGCTCCAGCCGAATGGATGCAGAAACAGTTGTTGGGAGAAATCAAATACAAACTTTCAGTTACAGACCTGCCGTTGGGAACCATTGCCAATGAACTGGAGTTTTCCTCTCTTGCACACTTCTCCAGATTTTGCAAAAGATGTCTGGGATGTTCTCCCAGAGAGTTAAGACAGCAGATAAAAGGCGGTTAAACAATCTCTGAATGGGGGAGATAAGAAATTGATAAATAATAGAGCCAAAACGGAAACAGCCAACAAAATTATTGTCTTTAAATTTGCAGCGTAATCCAAATAAAAAAAAGGATTACGCTATTTTTTAACACATGCTGTAAGTTTTTTTGATTTTCCACTCTCTACGGGAGAGAGTGAAGAAACAGAACAAATATACGTATATTGTGATAATATACTATAATTAAAGTAAAAAAATATCTTAGATAATAGAATTTAACTAATGTAGAAAAATATTATTACTCCATTAAATCATTTGTTTACCCAACAGACGCCGGTCCAAAACGTAGATACCATAACATGTAAATCCCTCTCGTAGCCATCTTTCAATTGAAGACGGTATAAGATAAATTAGCTAAATAAAGGTGTTCCTTTTTTCCTGTATAATCCCGCCACGTGCACCAAGGCGGGATTTACAGAAACATCCGGGAATGGTTAAATTATCGGTGGTAAAAGCCTCTTTGGGAATGGTTAACCGCCGTCCATCGTCCAGACGGGAACTGAAGAATTTGAGCTGATATCTTTCGCGGTCGGGCCCGGTCAATCATCCACCGCTAAAATGAAGTCAGCCACTTGATTATTAACCGCATCCAGTGCGGAATGATCCAGTTCTTTCAGATAGATTCGGGTCGTTTTTTCCGACGTATGCCCCAGACACTCACCAATAACATGAACCGAGGCACCGTTCACCTTGGCTATCGTGGCCCATGAATGACGGGCCGCGTGAAGTCTCAGCGGGAATTCCAAACCAATGACCCGGGAAATCTTTCCCAGGGAGTAACGAATCCTATGGTAGGCGTTTCTATAACCAGCGTACGGATCCCGTTCTGCCGGAAACAACGGGAAGATATATTCTCCCGGTACATTCTTGTATCTTTCCAGGATACGACTGATCTCCTTGTTTATACCTACCCGCATCAATTGATCGGTCTTGTGACGCCTGTAACAGATTTCACCCGGGAAAACATGCCTCTTTTTTAGCAATGCAATATCGACGAATGACATTCCACGCGTGTAAAAGCTGAACATGAAAATGTCCCGGGCAAGAGATAACGGGCTGTCCTTTTCCAGTTCAATTGCGGATAGTGTTTTAATCACAACCGGATCAAGGGAGCGTTTGAGAGTTTTTTCCGTTTTAATGCTTATATCGCGAAATGGGCAAGGAAGTTCCAGGCCCATCTCCCGACATCCCTTCCTGAAAAGAGCCTTGATATTATGCAGATAAAAACCAATGGTGTTATCGCATATACCCGAAGCGAGTAGTTTCCCCTGGTAGTCGGAAATGATCCGGGAAGAGAGTTTTATGAAAGGAAAATCCTTTTTTCCCAGGTACCTCTGCATGGAACGCAGGCTGGAGGCGTATGCCCGGGCTGTTCCCTCATGACCGCTTTCACGAAGTTCCCGGATTTTCCGTGAAAAATAGAAATAAAAACCGGCTTCGCGGGTTAACACGCCGTAAGTCCTGAACACGTCCTCTATTTCGTATTCCCGGGATTTCTTCTCTATCATTGAAATACACTTTAACAGTACCCTTGAGATACTTTCGCACCTGTGGTTAATCCTCCGAATCGACTCCAGGGTGTTTTCCCCGCCGTCGATAACCCTCCCTTTTACGGGATCAAACAGGGTATCCGAGATACTGAATCCTGTATAAACAACCTTTTTCCTTCGCTTGTGAAGAACCTGCACGACTAACGGGAATTTGCCGGACCGGTTGCTCCTTCCTTTTACCAATACTGTTTTAACTGTTGCCATAAGTTTTTTATTAGTTAGACATTTGACGCTTCCTTGTTTCCTGGAAAGGAAGCATAAACTTATATGCATCAAATCGGAAAAAGACCAAAAAAGTTCAGTAACCAAGCGGGAAAATTGCACGAAAGACGGGAAGTCGGTTCCAGACCCGTCGGTAAGGGAACGGTACGTCTTGTATGTATAGGATTTTTTTCAACTTGGCAAACATGAAAAATGGAACAGGGTGAGATGGTAAAGCATGTCCCAATACATCCCCAAGTAAACCACGGGGATTAAACATGGCAGATGGGATTTTTTCGCTGCACAAGAGAAAAAAGGCGGCCCCACCTGCCGCCTGTAGATTGATAAAGAGAGAATTCCATCCTACGCGAGATGATCAAAGCCATATGGATCCAGCTTCCACATCCCCCGTCTGGTAGGTATAGGAGATGAACTCCTCAAGCGCCTCCTTCCATGTAAGATTGAAGGTTTTCATGATGGAGTGTAGCGTGCGGTTGCTGTCTTCATCCAGGCTATCCTCCCCGATCAGGTTCACATCTGCCTCCGGGTCCACATCAACAAACTCCTCGCGGCTCCAAAACACCACTACCGGGATGCTCAGGTTAATATCCCATGTTCCACGCTGGATCAATACCCCGGAGGGCTTGTAGAACGGGTCAAAGCCGTTTGTCTGCGGGTTCCTTTTAGAATTGTAGCCGTGATACAGGCGGAGTTTCAGATCAAACTCCTTGCGGTCCTTCAGGAACCGGATAACTCCTTTTAATCCTACCGGGTTAGTGCCTCCCGTAATTTCCGCCTCGTTGTCATGTTTGGTCTTGTCCCAGGGCGTGGTATCCACGTAGAGATAATCCACCAGTGCATCCGGATCATTGTCGTCAGCTTCTGGTTTCCCGTCAAAGGTAGGTCTCACGTTCTCCGGGGTGAAGAAATGCTGGTGGATATTCTCCTGCCCGTTCTCCACAAACTGGCCGTTCATCAACTCTCCTTTGGAATTGTAGTAATAGATAAACATCAGGTAAACCGGGGCCGGGGTAAAGTTGTTTCCATTTTTATATTCGCCGTTTTTCTGAACGTAAAACTTGCCCTGGCTTCCTTCAGCAAGGGTCCATCCACTGCCGGTCTTCAGTTCATAAGTGATCTCCTGGACACGTTTCATATACCTGGCCGGGGATTCCGGATTTTGGTGGGGACCTCCGGCCTTCTGTATCTCGTTCCAGTCAGCGTGCAGGTGGCATTCAACGAGGCGGACGGTCATTTTTGCCGGGTCCTCATGCAGTTTGTTCTTCGTCTCGTCTTCTGGTATTACAGGATCCTTGCTGCAAGAGTTCAGCGACAGGACAAGGGACACTCCTATCAGAAGTGCCCACACGGTTTTACATGCAATTGTTCTCATTTTTCTTTTTATTTATTAGTGTTGATTATAGTTCTTATAAATTAAAAAATCCAGTTTACACCGCAACGCACATCACGTCCTATATCATGCGCATAGTAACGCGAGCGGTTGGTGTATTCCTTGTACTCACGGTTCAGGAGGTTGTCTGCCGACAGCATGAACCGGACCTGGTGTCCCCGTTTCACGGGAAGTTCAAGACCAGCGTCGAACCCGAGGAGATGGTACGCCGGGGGAGTATACGGGATAAGATCCGTGTCCGGATCAAACCGCCTCTGTTTTGCGGTGAAACGGTGCCTGATGTTCAGACGCAGCCTGAGATGCGATTTCGTCTCGTGGATCCACGCAAGTTCATGGCTGAAACGGAAGGAGGGAATATAAGGAAGATAATTACCCTTTGTCCGTTCGTTTGCCCGTATAAAGGAGACGACGGCATGGTAGTCCCATGAACCGCCCGGAGTGAAACGCAGGTCAAAGTCCATACCGCGGAAGAAAGCCGGGGTCTGCCTGTACTGGAAGACCGGGTATGCCCCCGAAATCACGGTGACTGTCTCTTTCTCCGGCCCGTCATAGATATAGCCGTCCACCCATTGCAGGTAACCGTCCAGACAGACGCTGAACATCCCGTCGCCGTAACGGAGGGAAGATATCCATTTGTAGCTTCTTTCCGAGTGCATCGCAGAGTCTCCCCTGACAAACATCCCAGACCCGAGCTCGTTCCCGTTGCTGTACAGTTCATACACGTGAGGGGCACGCCAAGCCAGACCGAAGTTGGAGGTGAGCCTCCAGCGTCTGGAAAGTTGATAGTGTCCTCCCAGGCTGTAGGACACGTTGTTAAACTTTCTTATCCCGCCATAGGGGCTTCCCGTCCAGTCATAACCACTGGCACGGGTTTCCTGCATATCCAGGCGGAGGCCTGCTTCAACGCCTCCCCTGGCCAGGTGATATTTCCCGATTCCGTATATCCCTGCCTGTGTCTCCGTGTAGTTCGGGATAACGGGCACGAATCCGGTACCCGCGCGGCTGTGGTTCTCGATGAACATGACCTGACCTCCCGCCTCGACCTGCCAGGAGCGGTAATCCCGCTTCCAGCGCAGAAGATGCTGGAATGAATTCAGGTGCAGGGAAACCGCCGGAATGTTAGAATCCAGCCGCCGGACACGGTTTTCCTGCCTATCGTCCTTCTGCCAGGTACTTTGCCAGTGAAGACTTCCCCCCTTCTTCATGCCGAGCCGCATCCTGCCGAATGCGATCTGATGGGTGACCTCCTGGCAGGGAGCCCTGATACCACGGGAGAAGGGATCCGTGTGCAGGGGGCGACCAAGCCGGATACGTTCCGCCAGCAGGTCCTCGCTACCCATCTGGGCGCTGAGCATCACCCCTGTCCGGCTGTAGAAGCGGCTGTAGAAACCTTCCACTCTCAGACGTCCGCGGTCATAGCCCAGAGAGGCAGAAGCGTGATACTCTCTGGTTCCCGTGTTGTTCAGAAGATAGTGCGCAGTGGAACGGTCCCCGGAATTTGACCAGGTTCCCTGCAGACGCCAAGCGAAATCACCGGGAAAAGCACCTTCGAGCTGTCCGGTAGCCACGTAGCGACGCCCGTTACTTCCGTAAAGTGCGGAGATTCCCCCTTGAAGGGAGCGTTTTCTGAAAGGAAGCGGAGACTGCTCCATGACGATAATCCCTCCAAGGGCATCCGAACCGTATCTTACCGCATCGGAGCCCTTGATTACCGAAACAGAGGAGCTGCCGTTCATGTCCACTTCGGGAGCGTGGTCGGCCCCCCATTGCTGCCCAGTCTGGCGGGCACCGTTATGGATGATCAGTATCCGGTTCCCGTACATTCCTTGGATAACGGGTTTGGATACAGTGGTTCCCGTGCTGATGGAACTTACCCCGCTGACACGTTCGAGCAGGGTGGCAAGCGAGGTTCCCAGCGCGTTCCTGATCTCGGGAGATGAAAGGCGCCGGCTCACCACGTTGGGTGACGCCCCGGCACGTTCACCGGTCACGACCACTTCCCCGAGTTTTTGTATGTCCGGGGAGAGACATACGGTATGTATGCTGCTTTCTTTGAATACCTCGTTCAAAGGCACACGCCGGGAACCGTAACCCAGGCACTGCACGAGGACCGTATCCATGAAACACGTTCCATGACCGAAAACAATCATTCCACGGGGGGAGCTGACAAGTAACCGTTCCCCGGTCAGGATATAGGCCCCTTCAATGGGAAGCCCGCTTTCCTGGTCAATGACCAGCAGAGTATCGCGTGTACCCGTCGATTGCCGGTCAGCCTGTACCCGTGCTTCCATGGGAGAAGGGAGGGTACATAGGCAGACAACAAGCAGGCACACATACTGGAGATATGCATGAAATGTCATACTTGAAAAAATATAAACGGGTTATAATCTGTTAAGACAGGACATGAAAAGCCCCTGCACGCAATCACAGTGATGGCATGCGAATCCCTCAAGGGAGTTATGACAAACACACAGGGGGTGCACGGAGGAAATGCGGGAAAAGAATGACGATGACATCTGTTTCCCCGGAGATAAGATACCTTACAGGCCTGCCAGTCGGAATATAATCGTATATAAAAATCCCTGCCTCGACAAACGGGGAGAGCGTAAAGAGACAGATGGTACAATTTTCAGGAGAATCGTGACGGGAGTGTCCCTGTTCGTTATAGGATACGCACGAATGTTCCCCGTGAACATGAAAAGCTTTCACGAGGAAAAAGGGCATCAATGTCAGCAACAACATACATGCTATGACAGCCCGCTGTCTCTGTCTTTTTTTCGTACGATCCATTAGTTTGCAAAATTAACGGTTTTAATCATCACTCGCAATACCTACAAATAATGATTTGCAAGCATAAACACCATGTATATTTGTTACGGATACCAGACAGACCGTTTTATTCCTCCAACCAGTCGTCTGAGAGCCCGAAACTCCTGTCACGAAACAATTCAGCCAGACCTGAGATTTGTTTGAAACGGAGTAACTCGTTCTTGTCCATGCCTATGTTGCGCATGATCCAGCTGTCGGACATACCCGATTTTGACAGTTCCGCCACAATACCTGTCATAAGTTCCAGCGAGTGCATTCCCCTGGCCCTGTTATGACGGATAGTCGAGGCCATCCTGTTCGAGATGTCTTTGTTTATGACCGTTACAGGCAGCAATCCGTTCTCGCGCTTGTAAATCCTGCCGGATGTTTTCATAACCAGATAGCGGTGGTAACCGTCAACCAGCTCGTAGATATCCTCTTCTTCCCGGTAATAACACACGAGGGGCATCGTGTAACCGTCTTCCCAGATGGACAGTTCCAACAGTTTCATCTCCGGGGGAGCAACGACATTCGGGTTATAGCTGTTGGCCACGATTTTCTCGACTGGCACGGCCTTGACGTTATACGCCGGACTTTTAAAACTTGACATGACAATCACAATTTATATCTTTTCAAAACTCTCTCTTTCATCTCCCTCTCCCGTTTGGTCTGCGTGAAACCCATATACTTGCAGGTATGATCGTTTTTCAGGATGCAGACGCACATTCGTTTGTAAGTGGGTATTTCACGAAATTCAGGGATATCTATCTCGTCTATATACTCCATGCGGACGGGCCTCTTGTCAGTCCGGTATGCCGTGCATTCTTCCACCGTGAACGGTACACCGGCCGCACGCAGCTTCCCAATCGTTTCCTCTCTCAGGCAGCCTCCTTTTTCCCTCCAGAATTTCTGGCTCACCCTCAGTTTCTCCAGGTAGTTCTCCCTTGTCGCCCGGGGAAGCGTGTCAAGGAGGAAGTACATGTACTCTTTCCACGTGAACCCGTCCGGACAACTGATGGAGCGCCAGCCCATCGCAACCGTGTTCCCGTACATTCCGGCGAAACTGACGCCGTTGACCCGGCTGACCATGCGTCCCCAGGTATCCGGATCAATAACTTTATAAAGATGCAGGGTCGAAACGGCCTGTGAGATAAACGGGCTGGCCACCCTCTGGCGGGACAAGGGAATCCCGGCCTGGTAATACAAGTCATACAAACGGTTATAATCCCAACCATACCGGGCATACCCCGTCCACACGTCCGTTGTCTTCCAGTCGTATATCGGGTAGGCGTTATAAGTGTAATATCCTACACGGTGAGTCCACTTGTAGTTGGCCAGCTTACGGTAATTCTTGTCGGAATGAATCGCCCGCCACCGGTTGAAGCTCTCCTGCGTGCGGATCCCCACGAGGCAGCAAACACGCTTGCATCCCTTCTTACGACGTATCCAGGAAGGGAAAAGAGACTGGAAGTCGTAATCCCACAGGCTGTCGTTCCAGAAATCAAAATCTTTCACGCTAAGAGCGGTGCCCGGCATCTGGCGAACCCAGATATTCTGGTACCCCTCTTGCCAGGGACGCCAGTACTGCTGGTACATGGAAGTACATGTGGGTACCTTGAAGGGGACACAACAGTGGAACACTTCAAGGATATCCCGGTTGTTGGAAAACATCCTTTCCACGTACTCCGTGCTCTGGCGGTACTGCACCTCGTAATCCATGTGGAACACACCCAGTTTTCTACCGGGTGCATGCATGCGGATATAATCCATGCACAAATGGAGAAGGATACCGCTATCCTTGCCACCGGAAAAAGAGACATACACGTAATCAAAATAGTCAAAGATGATCTTCAATCTCCGGTTGGCGGCCTCGTGGACATCCATCCGGCGCATCATGCCCCACCTCCTTCATGATAACGCATCTTGACATACTTCTTCCACTCGACACAGGGGATAAAATTCTTCATTGAAAAGTCTTCCACGTGGCGTTCGTGTACAACGGCCACAAGGGAACCATCAGAAGAAAAATCATGGATAATACGGTCCAATAACACCTCTATTACAGAGGAGTTATCCCCGCTAATATAGTAGTTATCTATGCAATTGTTTGTCAAGGTCATTTTCACGGGCATGAATCCCAACACCCTTTGCTCATCCATGGCAATGTACCAGACATGGTTACGCGTCGTTTTGAAAGGGTAATTATTATTTTGCCGCAATACGGCCGGGTTCATTACCAAAGGGGCGACAAGGTCAAAAAGCCGACCGTCCAATCCTTGTAACTTCAGAATGTTCATGATTCCAATCCGTTATTACTAAAAATCGAATGTGTACCTATTATGCGTTTGTCCGTGATTTCCGACATTATCATGCCGCAAGCACGTTACAAATGACTATCCGCAAACATGGATATCAATGGGGACAGGAATGATACCTCCTGAGTTTCCAAAAGGGAGAAAAACATAAGAATGAACAATAATGCCACGGGAACGATCTCCACACCCCATTCCCCTATCAGCTTAAAAGTCACGTGCAAGTCACATACCCTTCTTTCCGAAAACATATGACCGGAAAGGCAGGAGCAGAGAACACGGAAAAAACAATTCAAAATTTAGTACATGATATTAAAAAATTATACATTGAAAATCAGAGGAGCTACCCGCCAATCAACGGGTGATTGGCGGGTAGCCCTCTGGCTTAAAATAAAAAATCACCTTACCAGATTCGGGTTTTTCTGGGAATCCATATCAGGATATGGAAGATACATCAGATTGTCACTCCATGTCCTGTTCGTATATTCTACAGACTCCTTTACCAGGATCCCGTCGGCGACTTCAACAGCCGTGTTCTCCGCTCTTTCCTTAAAGGTGTCTTTCAGCCTGTTCATACGGAACTGGTCCGCACGGCGTGTGACAAGGGCCACCCAGTAGCCTGCCACCTCCCAACCATGCTCCTTATAAGCCGCTTCGGCAAGGTCATCTGCAGAAAGTCCGGTGAGCGGTTCCAGTCCGGCACGCTCGCGGACATCATTCAGACACTTGAATGCCAACTCGTCCGTCTGCCCCGTCCTGGCCTTGGCCTCCGCATACCACAACAAAACCTCCGAATAACGAATGATTCTATGCCGATGGTCATTACACATGTTCTGACTGGCCGGTTTTGTATAATCATACGGGGCACTGGTATTCACTTTTGACGCAGGATCCCAGTTGACGGAGAATATACTGAACATGGGGTGATGTTCCGGAACGACAGGGGTACCGTCCTCCTTCAACTCCCACCAGTCAACCAACGTTCCGTCTTTCAGACGAATCTTGGGATCATAAGTCGCATCTTTTCTCGGACCGTCAGGAAACTCCTTCCAGAAACGAATTTCACCCCAGGCGTCTCCCCAACCGCCCAGCGATTCAAACTGGTTACATGAAGTAAGCTCCGAATCCTGGGCCCAATCCACGAACGGTGAATAGTTTATGCCGAGCACCGTCTCATTATTATAGTTATTGCTCATAGCATACACATCTTTGTAATCCTTATCGAGCTTATACTCGTATTCACCTCTGTTCACACCCTCAATGACCTCCTTCGCCTTTTCAGCAGCCTTTGCGTAATATTCCGTTTTGTTCATCGGCCAGCCGGCCATAGCCATATACACTGCTGCCAAAGTAGATTTGGCTGCCTGCCGGGTTACATACACATTCACTCCGTTCAGAAAGCGGGGGCTGCCACTGTAACCCGTAGGCAATACGGCCTCAGCTTCGGTCAGGTCCTGCACAATATGACCATACACTTCTTCCACGGGGGATAGAGGTTTGGTATAATCATCGTTGACATTGTCCAGATTCATCGGCAGCGGTCCCCAAAGTCGCACCAAGGTAAAATAAGCGTATGCCCTCCAGAATTTAGCCTGCCCGAGGGCGATATTTATCTCATCTTGAGTGGTAGGTGTTTTAGAGGCCCCCTGTATGATCAAATTGGCAGCCTTTACAATGGCATAATGCATGTTCCACGCATCTTTGACACCCTTGTTGTTGTTTGCTGCGGCAAACTTGTCCATTTCTGCGGCAGGCTGTTTGTTGCTCCCCGGATTGGTCGTTATATCACCCCCCTGCCACTGGGGCAGCTGCATGTTCGTATATATCTGTGAAAGATTGACTTTCTGGTAAAGGGCATATATGCTCATGTTCAATTCATCCTGGGTAGAGAAGAAGTTTTCCGGAGTGAGTTTTCCCCTGGGATCTTCCGTTAAGAAATCACTGCACGACATCAGTGAAAATGACAGGGCAACCATAGTGCCTGCTATTATTTTTATTTTCATAAGTTCTTCTATTTTAGATTTAAAAATTCATCCGGAGACCGAATGTGAATGTTCTTGGGGAAGGATAGGCTCCCATGTCAATACCCGCGTCAACGTCAACGCTGCTGTTCGAGAAGGTAGTACCGGCCGGATCCATCCCCTTGTACCCGGTTATTGTAAAAAGGTTCTGACAGCTGAAAGTAAGCCGCAAATCAGCGAATCCCGTTGTCTTTTTGGGGAAAGTGTATGAAAGACTGATATTCTCCAGACGAAGGAAGTCCGCGTTCTCCAGCCATTTGGTTGAAACCGGCTGCAGATTATTTCCACCTTCGGTCAGGCTCGGGTATGTTGCCGAAGAGCCAATCTTGTCGAATCCCTTCAGATAGGCGTCTGCCAGAGTTACAAAGCGGGAATTCCCTTCGGCCGAAGCCATCGTATATCTTACAAGATTCAAACGTTTGGCTCCGAAAGATCCGTTGAAGAACAGGTTCAGATCCCAGTTTTTATAAGACAGGGAGTTATTCCATCCCAGGGTGAAATCGGGATTGGCCTTGCCGATGACCTTGCGGTCGCCACCGTCTATCATCTGATTTCCATCTACATCCGTGTAAGTGTCATGTCCCTTTTCATCTAAGCCGGTCCATTCATATCCCCAAAAAGTACCGATGGCCTCACCCGGCTTGATAATGGTGGCATAATCAACCATACCGGCAGCCGGACTGGAGCCGTTGATGAAATCATTCTCACCACCGGAAAGGCGTTCCACGCGGTTCTTCAAATAAGTACCGTTCAAGGTGGAGGTCCATTGGAACCGGTCATTCTGCATAATCCGGGCGGTCACGCTCAAATCAATACCACGATTACTGATTTCGCCGTCATTCACCCAAAAAGAGTTACCGCCGACATATCCGGGGATACTTCTTTTAAGCAACGCATCTGTAGTACGCTTATAGAAATAGTCCACACTGAAATTCAGCCGCCTGTCAAACAGGGAGAACTCCAAGCCCAGGTCGAACTGTTTGGTCTTCTCCCACGTAAGCTCAGGAGTCGCTATGTCATTTGCCCAATAACCGGTAAAATTACTGTTGGTTCCAAAATTGTATGCAGTAGCACTCATAAGGCCCATGGTCGCGTAAGGACTGATAGCCTGGCTACCCACAATACCATAACTGGCGCGAAGTTTAATGTCCTGAACCGAGGAAACATCCTTCATGAAATCCTCATTGCTCAACGTCCAAGCTGCGGCAATAGAAGGAAAGTACCCCCATTTCTTTTTGGCAAAGCGAGAAGAACCGTCGGCACGAAATGTTCCGGTAAGCATATAACGATCCTTATAATTGTACATGACACGGGCCACTCCCGACATCAACGCCCATTGCTCGTAACCATTGTTTGCATCACGAGAGGAAGCCATACCCACATTCCACCAGCCCACACCCTCGGTCAGGAGGTTGTTACCGGTTATACCCATTGTCCTGGTTTCGGAGGAGGTCACCTCATATACGGCCGTGGCTGTCAGATGATGGTCGTTCCAAGAACCCGTATATGTCAGGTTGTTGGAACTCTGCAGCATCAGGCGGTAAGTGTCATTGTTGCCCATACCACTCTTGGTCCCCACTCGTTTGGAGCTGAAACTATAACTTTTCCCGTCATAATAGTCCACGCCATTGGTTGTGGTGAATGTCAGCCCCTTCATTATATCAAGGCGCAAATCAACACGTCCGTTGAAAACATTGGTCATTGTCTCTCCCGACTGCAGCTTTAGGATACCGACCGGGTTGGAAGCTATGGAATTATAAGTATCGGTGTTATAGTTCCCGTTTTCGGCCATCATCGTCATGGTAGGCGAATAGTTCAAAGCAATCCAGATCGGATTATCCTTACCGGAGGCAAAAGATCCCCCGCGACGCACACCGTGGGAAGCATTGATGTCAGCCGTGATATGCAGCCAGTCGGTAAGCTGTGAGGAAAGATTCGCCTTCGCCTGATAACGCTCGTTCTTCGATTCAATGACCACACCTTCCTGGCTCATGTAGTTGGCGGAAATGTAATATTGGGTCTTCTCGCTACCATTGGAAAGAGCCAACTTGTAATTCTGGGTGATCCCCGTACGGAAAATCTCATCCTGCCAGTCGATGCCCGCCGTTCCGTTCTGATAGGATTGCATCTCTTCGTTTGAGAAATCAATACCTTTGACCTCCTTGAGCGCCAGAGCGTAATCGTATGCTCCAAGGATATCGTATCTCTTATATACATTGGAAACTCCCACTGATGCGTCGAACATAATTTCACGCACACCGGCCTTACCACTCTTGGTAGTGATCAGAACGACTCCGTTCGAACCCCTGGAACCGTATATGGCAGTGGACGATGCATCTTTGAGAACCTGCATCGAACGGATGTCCTCGGGATTGATACCGTCCAAACCGCTTTCGCGGACGATTCCGTCAACCACATACAAAGGGTCGTTGCTTTTGCTGATGGAGTTAGCACCGCGGATGCGGATTTTCACGCTTCCCCCGGGGACGCCGCTGTTCTCAACATGAACGCCACTGACACGCCCCTGAAGAGCGTCTGCAACCTGGGTTATAGGCTGGTCCTTGAAATTTTTGTTGTCCAGCACGGCTACGGAACCGGCCATATCCGCTTTTCTTACAGCACCATAGCCAATAACAACCACCTCGTCAAGGACTTCGGCATCTTCCTTCAAAACGATGTTTAACGGTTCACCTGTCCAGGCTATTTCCTGGCTCTGATAGCCGACATAAGAAACAACAATTATATCCCCTTTTTTTACGTTCCTAAGGGAAAAATCACCGTCAAGTCCCGTAATGCTGCCGTTTGTCGTCCCTTTGACAAGTACGGATGCACCGATAATGCTTTCGCCATTGGCATCTTTGACAACTCCTTGACAGATATCACTCTGTTCGATAATTTGTCCCCTCAGGGAAGGGTAGTCAGGGAACGCATAAACCTGCATCCCACACAATAGCGAGAGCGACAGAATTGCTCCCGCTGTTTTTTGAAGTGTATTCATAAATTATTTAGTTAGGAAAAAAAGTTCGATAAGAAACATGTTCAGGCGTTATGCTCTTTTTAATACAAGTTCTGTATTCTACCCGGATCATATCTCCTTGGTTGAAACGCTGAAAGTTTCAATAAGGGTATTACCATCTGTTATATATTCTTTTTCCAAACGGTTAACCTCCTTGTCGTCAATGTAGCCTATTACTGTTATATGAAGTCGTTTACCCGCCTCCGAGATACTGGAAACCGAACCGGCACAGGTCATGAAAAACGCGTTCCCATTTGTACGACAAGACATGGTTGCCGTCCTTATTTGGGCAGAATAGGAATCACCAATGTATTCTCCCTTGTCATTGTACAACTTGGCAGGACCACCCTTGTCAGCACCACCGATACTTACACTCACTTCAAATGAATCTGTGTCACCGGACTGTTGGATTACAATTTTATGAATTCCTGTCTGAAAATCAGATGCGTTTTCCGTTCGTTCATTGTCACATCCTATAAATATAAATCCGGCCAAGAACAAGACAACACTCCATAATGTGAATTTACTTTTCATATTTATATTTACAACAATAATTGATAAAAATAATATATCTATAAATCTTGCCAAGAAGAATATTAATCATCTAAGGCAAACAAATTGTATAATTAGCAACAATATATTTATTGAATATAATACGCAGCGCATTATTTACTGTGCAAATAAAAAATAAGATAAAATATTATTGATTATCATTTTGGCTCTATGATTTATCAATATGGTCTAGCAATTTGGATTATATAAAACAATATTATGTAACAGAGTTAATTCATCAAATAGTAGTATGAAAGATTTATATAACTAATCTACATCTTTCCAAATTGCATTCCTTTAGTCAAAATACTAAAACTTCCAATAAAAGAATTTTAGTTCGTTATGTATTCTTGTTTTAAACGAGTGACTTCTTTGTTCATAACATAAGTCATTATCTGAAACCGTTTATTTGTCATTTCCTTAAGATTCTATTAAGAATCAATACAGAGATAGAAAAACACATTGTTCTTCGTATGTTAGGATAGTTATTGATCTTCTCCTGCATACGTCCTGAACAGTTCTAAGAATTCAGGTTCATTGTTATATAGCCATTCTCCTTTTTCGCCTACGGTAACTCTATGCATCACTGTTCACAATATCTCCATTATCCTGATGTATTCTTTATCAACCAAACACAGGTATTGTACTAACTTTCCTAGTACCGATTCCATTGTGCCCCTCCGTATGTGCTTATGGTGTTTCCTCTCGCTGCACAGCGTGCTTTCTATCTGATTTTTGTAACAGAAAGAGGACTGGAGATGTCCTGTTGGGAAAAAACTAAAACTTTTGGCAGGTAATATGACTTGTTTTAGTAAAAGAAGCATATGGAAGATACACTTACGAAGGAAAAGGGAGCATTGTCATTGCGCAATCTGATAATGCTATACAATGTTGTAAAAAGATATCATTTTCATAACTCAACAGCTTGAAATTCCAGAGCAAAAAAGAATGCACTACCTAAAATCAGGGGACAGGTTATAATTATTTGTCAAAGTTTTTAATCGACTTAGTTGGAGGATGGGGCGGTTGCATCCATTTTCACAAAGCAAAGCTTAAAGAGTATTTTGTAACATACGGTTTTATGACATAAAAAACGGAACAAGCTGCCTTTTTCCATCCTATACAGGGAAATGACCATAAATTCAAAAATACTAGGACAGCTTTCTTCTTTTAAAAGGATTTTTTTAAGACTTCAGAGAACCAGTATTAACTCAAAATTCATTTTTCAACAAGGTATATCAAATCAATAAAAATCCGAGATATTCCCATTAAAAATAACATACTCAATAAAAACCATAAACAATAAAAATGTTATATCATGTTTCTCCAGATACATAAATGTACTGCTTGTTTTTGTCTCATTTGTAAAGATCTCACAATCGCATGTTTCCAAATATAATCTGGAAACATGCGATTGTGAGATCCTAAATGTTCATAATTATCTTGCCAGATCCCAATGACTATAAAAGAAATCATCTTTAAATGAGCGTTGTATCATCGTATATTGATCAATTCGACAGGTTGCCTCTTTACATTATCCAAAGGCATACTATAATATCTAATATTCTTAAAATCAATAGTTTTTAGGTCAATACAACGAATATTACTATTATACATAGTTCGATAATAAATGATACAATTTTGTGTATCTGTAGCAACTGTAAACTGAGTAGCACTTGGTACATCAGCAGAAGCTTTTCCCCATGGCTGCTCAGTACCTGTTGGAATATCGAAATTATTCAGGATATGAAATGCCTGAAAAATACTTTCCTGAGCAGAGGCCTGTTGCGGAGCTGTCAATTGGAAGAAAGTAGCACGGACAAATCGAGATGGAGGAGTAAAATCACCCGGAAGTCCAAGTAGACCAGCTCCATGTCCGAAGGATTTCATCTGTAAAGGACCATAATTATGTTCCGGAGGTGTACCAGGTTGTAAATTGATATAATTATTCAAATTTGTCCAATGCCATTCCAAACCGGGAGAATTGGTCAAAACTCCCAAAGGATTTTCATAAAAATGCATGATTTCATCTACTATCTCAAGGACAATCTGTCGCCCAGAAGGTTCAGTAAACCGCCAATGAACAGTAGAAGAACGGGGATCAATATTGGTAACACGTATATTTTGAAGTTTTTCCTTGACTTCATTTACATTTCCACATTCACCTAATACATAAGACACTAACTGGAAGTCCGCTAAACTTCTCTCCTTTTGGGATGGATCATAAGGAGGATATTTTCCATAATTAGGGAAATAAAAAAGGCCGGCAGACAAGCCCTTTTCATTTACTCCTTCTACCATAAATTCCTTTTGTTCCACGGACAAGCCTATGAATCCATACTTGGTTGTAAATTTCATACCATCCATCCCGGAAGGGGTAAGTGACTGAAGCTCCTGATGGCGGGGCACAACTACATACATTGTATTCATAACACTTTCTGCCCATTCAATAGTACGTGCCGTAACGACTGTGCCATCACCGCTTTTTAACGTAATACCTGTACAAGCATCCATCGGTGCTTGTGATTGCAGCCCAATTGTGGCCAGCAAAATTAACGATTGTTTTGAGTTCATAAACCACTATTTTTTATGTTTTAATAATAAAACAGTTGAAAGATAAAACTGTTTGAAATAAGGGGAATAAATGAAAAAGTAGAAAAAGCTGAGAATGCTTTGCTGATCATTGATTAAATATAAGCAAAGAAAATGTCATAAAAGTGTAGGGCGTTTTCTTCAATAATCCTCCTCCAATGTGTAGCATGGGGGGCTATTCATCAAGACAAACAGATAGTTTGATATCGTTTGACATCCGACACGCTTTCCAATAACTTCCGAGAGTGTCAGTAGCGATTCGGCCTTGCCCAGCGGTGACTCTTCGAGGTAGTCGGTGACATATAGGAACGGGATGTCCAGTTCTTTCAATTTATCCTCCATTGAGTTTGTCCCGTTCACGCCGTAGAGCTGACGAGGGCCGGGTCGAGCGAAAGCAGCACTCATAGTTGATGTTCCCTTAGTAACCGATGCCGCCGATACTGTCGTGGTGCGCCTGGACCCCGGGATTGGAGATATACTCTTACCCGATACACCGGCTAGGCGGCCGGCCTCGCCGACTACATTGAGCATTGCGATATGAGTCGAGGATATACAGGCGATGCGTTTGGCTTCGACCGTCAAAACTTGTCCCTCAAATCCTTCGGAAAGGGGTTCGCCGTCTCGGGCGATGAATAGCTGTGCGGTAACGCTGTCCGCTCCTGCCACGGGTTCGTGACGGTGATCAATACATCCTCCTTTCCGTCGGCATCTTGGATATCGAAGTCGGAAGCATATTCCGAAGTGTAAACCGGTTGAGTGAGACCTGTCAGGCGGGCACTCCTGTTGTTACAGCCTGTCCATACTAGCGCAAGTAACAGTAGCGGGGGCAATTTATTAGCACTTTCATATAATTATAATATGTGGGACACTATTTCTTAATTTTTCCAAGATTTTGAGGTGATACCAATGAACAACTCAAAATTGATGCCTGGCATTGGGCAGGATAGTACTGAGAAATAATCCTCGTTGAGGAGATTATTGAGCAAATTTCAACTGAACATCCATCGGTTTGAGCAACAGCTTCTTCTCAAATAAGATGTTACTCATGAAATACCGGGGTAGATCTCCAGTCAGTGTGTAGTCGTTGCTCGACATGGTGAAACACTCCGAGTAGAACGCCCACTTGTAGAGAAATGCCCATGTACCCCATGAAAGGCGTCCGGTCAGTGATGGGGAGTATTTCGGGACGTATGGCAATTGTTTTCTTACCGACTGGTCGGCAGGGGACATCTTTTCGCCCTCGTTTATTGAGGGAGTCCACGAGTAGGATCCGCTGAGGTCGATGAGCCAGTTTTTGCCGGCTGTACGGCAAGATTGGCTTTTACCTCGACACCATAAGCATGTACCTTTTTCACGTTTCGTGGTGAGAAAAAGCCCTTGGTTGTCGGTAGCCAGATGATCCGATCCTCGATTTAGGAATTGAACCACGTGGCACTGCCATCCAGTTTGTAGACGTTCTTCTTGTCGACATCGAAACTCACGCCCGCATCATAACTGAAACCGTGCTCGTTTTTCAGACTGGAGTTCCCACCGGGTAAAAAGTAAAGATCATTTAAGGTTGGGAAACGGTAATTATGCGAAATCGAAGTTTTTTATCATTATATCCCCTTTATGGGAAAGTAGATTGGACAAGCTCATTACTCCCCCTGAAACGACAAAGTAACCGTTATGTTGATCTCTCAAAATTTTTCCCAGTTGTAGCGTGACTACGGTAACAAAAGAACTACTATCATATAAAGAGTGAGGCCAGAGGGATTATCGTAAACGATATCGCACGTATCAAAGCTAATCTTGGGATGTCACACTTGGCCCAAAATGGGTAAGGAGCAGAAGTCCTGTTAATAACCGTCCAGCTGAATACCACCCATACTGCCGCTAAAAGAAGGAAATATAAGAGTCTTATATTTTGAATATCACAATATTAGAATACTTGGATATTTAGTCTCTTTATTTATCTGAATTACGGTTTCCTTTTTACACGAAATACATTTATAAAAGAGAGAAAAAAATTTGAGAAATTGTAGATTCAGTTAGTATTTTAGCACAAAGAACTAAAATGATAAATAATAGAGCCAAAAATGAAATATATTATTTTATAAAAACTAAGATCTTTGCAAAATAAAATCAAAACACAAAGAATCATGAAGAAAATTTTTACAACTTTGTTTTTATCTGGTATTTTTATGTATCACACAAATGCCCAGACTGCGGTAGAAGGTAATAAATTCTTGGACAACTGGTCCATTGGGGTTAGTGCAGGAGGAACAACCCCGTTAACACATCACTCCTTCTTTGGAAATATGCGCCCAATCACGGGGATAGAATTGAATAAACAATTGACACCGGTTTTTGGTTTCGGTCTAGAGGCAGTCGGAAGTTTTAACACTTCACAAAGTCGGACAGTTTTCGACCGCTCCAATGTTAGTCTATTGGGGCTGGTGAACCTGAACAATCTTTTTGGAACCTATACGGGAACCCCAAGACCTTTTGAAATCGAAGCGATCGCCGGAATCGGGTGGTTGCATTATTACATGAACCAGGGAATGGGTTCCGATCAGAACAGCATGTCAACAAAACTGGGGCTAAATTTTAATTTTAACTTGGGAGAAAGTAAGGCGTGGACACTAGCTCTCAAACCAGCCTTGGTCTATGATATGAACGCTATGGGTTCCGAGCCCGTGTGTTTCCACTCTAAACAGGCAGTATGGGAGATATCTATCGGACTGAAATATCACTTCGGATGTAGTAATGGGAAACATCATTTTACAAAGGTGAGACCTTACGACCAGCAGGAGGTGAATGTTCTGAACGAGAAAATCAATCAACTTCATTCACAAATCGGAAAAAATGCCGAAGCGTTGGAGGAAGCAGTTCAGAAAGTGACGGAACTGGAAGTTGCGTTGGCCAAATGCCAGAGCCAAGAACCAAAAATTATGAAAGACACTATTGACAACAGCAGAAAGACACTGGAATCCGTCATAACTTTCCGCCAAGGCAAGACAACCATTGACAACTCTCAACTCCCGAACATCGAACGTATCGCGACTTATTTAAAGAACCACAAGGAAGCAAGTGTGGTCATCAAAGGATATGCCTCCCCTGAGGGAAGTGTGGAAGTGAACGAGCGGCTTGCTCAACAAAGAGCGGAGATTGTAAAAAAAATGCTAACGGACAGGTATGGAATTGCAGGAAAACGGATTGTAGCCGAAGGCCAGGGAATAGGGAACATGTTCGAGGAGCCTGATTGGAATCGGGTAAGTATCTGTACAATCAATGTGGAAAAGGAATCTCACAAGCACTAAATGGTCTGGATATAAACCGGGAAGATACAATTGTCTGAACCGAATGCATTAATAATTTTTATCTATACTTAATTTGAATGTCATGAACAAGTATATATCTGAAATGATCGGGACAATGGTTCTTGTATTAATGGGATGTGGAAGTGCCATTTTCGCAGGGGATACGCCTGGGGCAGTTAGCACTGGAGTGGGTACGGTGGGAGTTGCCATGGCCTTCGGACTGTCAGTGGTCGCCATGGCATACACCATTGGCGGGATATCTGGTTGTCACATAAACCCAGCGATTACGCTGGGTGTATACTGCTCGGGAGGAATGGGCGGTAAAGATGCCCTGTTATACATGATTTTTCAGGTAATCGGAGGGATTCTTGGGTCGACCATACTTTTCATACTGGTTTCCACGGGATCATATTCCGGTCCCACTATGACAGGGAGCAATGGCTTTGGTGAGGGAGAAATGTTACAGGCCTTTATTGCCGAGACCGTTTTTACATTTATTTTCGTTCTTGTAGCACTGGGAGCTACAGACAAAAGGAAAGGGGCCGGTAAATTGGCGGGGTTGGCCATCGGATTGACACTTATCCTCGTGCATATCGTGTGTATCCCAATCACCGGGACATCGGTAAATCCTGCACGTAGCATAGGACCAGCGCTTTTCGAGGGGGGCAGCGCGATTTCCCAACTTTGGCTTTTTGTTGTCGCTCCCTTAACAGGAAGTTTGGCTAGTTCCATTGTGTGGAAAACTATTTCTCACCATAGTGATAAACAACAATGATGGAAAAGAGGATGATTGGAGCCTTCGCTTCTCGTGTCATCCTCTTTTGTTTGATACGCTAACAAGTAATATCTTTTGATAGCATTCATCTGTATATGCCTCTTTCCCGTGAAAGAGCAGAGAGTTTGATATCACTAATTTCGACATTGTTATACTGTATAATTACCAATCGCATATAATGTGTTTAAATTGATATTTCAGTATATGACAAAAATTTTAACACAATATAAAATGTCAAAAAGTAACTCTTTACAGAATTCCAAGGTGTTTGTTATGCGTGGAAATGTGATAGACATAGCCGTGGGTGTAATCATTGGCGGCACCTTCGGGAAAATAATTTCTTCAGCAGCGGCGGACATCATCACCCCGATAGAAAAGCCAATAGGCGACACTAAGTTCTCGGAACTGAGATGGGGCTATATTTCGCCCGGATAGTCAGCGAGATTGAACAGACGACCATGTTAAAGAAACGAAAAACGTTTGTTTAAACGGCATGATCGGTATCAGGCAGGGAAAGTGTCTAAGGAATAACAGACTACTCCTTGAGGGTGGCGACTTTCCTCTACCTAAACGACAAAATAGTACGAACATTAAAACTGTGATATGACTAAAGCAGATATTATAAAGCGGATCTCCGAGGAACAAGGGATTGACCAAAAGACCGTTGCCTTGGTAATCGAGGGTTTCATGAAATGCGTGAAGGATGCACTTGGCAGAGGCAGAAGTGTATTTCTGCGCGGGTTCGGCACATTTTCTTTAAAGAAAAGGGCAGCAAAGAAGGCACAGAATATCCAGCAGCACACAACTATATTTATTCCGGCTCGTAAGGTTCCCCATTTTAAACCCTCGGATTCTTTTCTATTGTGCCGGGAAGGAGATAATCGAAAATAGACTAGCCATAGAACTATTATTACTTGCTATAGTCGGCTTGTATTTATGATGGCGAAAATTTGATTTTTCTGCTTTAAATTTATCTGTGAAATAGAACACATTTCCACTGACTGTTATGCATTTTATTTGGGGCGTTGATTACCGATATTTGTATTTATAGTTTTTACTATATTACATATGGAGTAAATCCTTTCTCATACTTTTCCACATGGAATCCAAACAATGGAATAGGCTTTTGCAAAGAATATCAGTGAGGTTAATCTATGGTATTCGCCAGCATTACTCTTGTGTATAATATAATGTACCTCGAAATGTTTGTCGACTTCACATGCTTTATATTCTATGTGAAAGACTTGTTGCCCTTCCAAAGTAATACAAGGAAGTTTCATACCTCCAAATAGTGTATAGTCGAAATAGTCAATCTGAAATTCATACCATCTGTCATATGGATCGGCTTGTTTTGCCGTACTATCCTCATTCGCACAAAAGGGTGGATATTGAAAATATCCGAATAATCCTCTCACTATTCTACCTTTAAAGTACAAAAGGCCTACAGGAATTATACACTTTCCTGACATGCAGTGTAAGGGAATTGTATGCTTTTTATTTATACCCTTGTATGTCCCATATTTTTTAAGGGACCGTTGAAATATATTTCGTCATTATTACCTTTCCTCTCTTATTTTTATGGGGAAAAAAGATTTATGTACGAATATGTGACATGGGAGGAATTCTCGTGGAAGAGGAAAAAGAGAAATAACAGATTCTTGTCACACTCGAACGGACTGGTAGTAACTGTACCGTGGGACCCGGATATTCGATTTCAGCTAAATGTCCCTGTGTGACGAGCTGAAAAAGTGAAGTATTGGCTGACAAGCGATACCTTTCGGTATAGGGACCTAATATTATTAACATCCATCGTCTGCACCTTCTACTTTAGAATATGTTTGCAAAATAATATGAATTCCATTGAGCTTACAATAAATTTTAATACGATCAGATACGGATATTATGCGACAAAATCAGTTTCGAGATCTACAATTATGAACGCTGGATAGGAATGTGACGGACGGGATTTCACCTTCTCATTAAATTCCGCCAGACAAAAGAGAGAATAGCACAAATAATAGAAGAACGGGTGATCATCCCCATAATAATCGAACTTTTGGGAAAAACATTTACATAAAATACTATCGGGAAGAGACTTGTCGTCTGACAACCAATGGGAGGCCGTTTGTTGGAATCTCCAATTCAAGCACGGGGCTGGTATTTTTTTAGGAAGTCCACATCCAATGGACAAACTTGTATCATAAATACTCCCTATATAATACGGAACAGATGCGTGAGTTGTAGGCGGTAGTCACCCCCTGATAACGGTTCGCACGGGCATACGACATACCTTAACAAAAGGTGTACACCTGCCTTACAGTTCTGTAAACCATGTGCACCTTTTGTATTTACACTCCACTACTATTTATTGATATTCATGTTAGTTGATTATATATCAAAATCTGCCATTCCCAGCAGCTTATTTTCTTGCCGGAAGGCATCGATTGTCAAACTTAAAAAGAACGAACCGTATGAAAGCATTAACGACACACCGTCTGCTGGATTGCTTCAGGAAAGCGGTCCAGGGAGAAGAATCCATCTCAGAAAACATATTGTCATCCGCTTACGATGAATTACTAGACTATCTGCTACAACTTGCAAAAGGTGAACTGCCCTTTCTTGAAAAGCTCCGGTACCTATATCATCTGGAAGTGGAGTTGGACACCTGCCTGAACATGGTGGAGAAAACTACCAGCAAACATCTACATGTATGTCTGAAAAAGGCAGTCGCTCTTGTCAAGACCGAAATCGAATTACTCCGTTTCTCCGTAGAACATCCCGAATACTGCGCTGTTCATCCGGCTACAGAAGAGAATAACGCATCCGTTATCTCCCTCCACTGGAAGAGTTCCCTAGTAAACCTGATGGAGCTGATCGCCTCATTGTACTACTTGGGAGTGATAACGGACGGCAACGGTAACCGGCAGTCATTCGCTTCCCTGGTGGTAGCATTCGAAGGATTCCTGCACATCCGAATTCCCAAGCCCTATGATTTACGTGCAGACCTTGCCAGACGCAAGAAAAGTCTCTCGGTATTGCTCCCAAAACTCCGGGAGGCCTTTGAAAAAAACATCATAAACTGCGGGATCGGGCACGGATGACAGAGAGGAAAATCCCCCTGTCAGCAAAAGTCATTTTTTGTCAGAGATAGTCACCTTCCGAAATTAGGCAGGTATCCGAATTATCGTTTACTTTGCTCCGGTAAAAACATCAATAATATGGCTAAAATCAAACAGGCGTACAAGAAAGAGAAAACGGCCGCTTCCCGGACATGAAGAGGGGGGCGCAGTCCGAAGGAATCCTCCCAGCTCCATTCCTATTACTACGGATTCCGTCTGAACGAGCTCCAAAACATCGAGTTCGAGCGGCTCTATGAGAATTCCGGTGCCGGAACCAAGTCGCAGTTCATCCTGGCGTCCATTTTCGGCAAACCGATGAAAGTGGTGAAAATCGACAAGGCGGCCACGGACTATTACATCAAGCTCACCAACCTGCAGAGCGAGTACCGCCGCATCGGGGTGAACTATAACCAGATTCTCAAGGCGGTCCATAGCGGGGAACTGACCGAAAAGAAAGCCCTCGCCCTGCTTTACAAACTGGAACAGCTGACCGTGGAACTCGTATCGTTGAACAAGGAAATCATCCGTCTTACCAAAGAGTTTGAACAATGGTTGCAAAGATAACATCCGGTGCCGCCATCTACGGGGCGCTGTATTACAATCAGGAAAAAGTGGAGAAGGGGAAAGCGCGGACACTGGCATGAAACCGCGTGATGGAGACACCGGAGGGAAAGGTCGGCATCACCGAATGCATGCGCAGCTTCGAACCTTACCTTGCCATGAACCGCCGGACGGAAAAGCCGGTGATCCACCTCTCGCTCAATCCCCATCCCGATGACGTGCTCTCCGACGAACAGCTGGAAGCCATCGGACGGGAATATATGGACAAGCTCGGATATGGCGACCAGCCTTACATTATCTTCCGCCATGACGACAACGCGCGTCCTCACATCCATATAGTCTCCCTGCGCATTGATGAACAGGGAAGAAAGCTTAGGGATTACAAGGAATGGGAACGTTCGACGGACATCTGCCGGGAACTAGAAAGGAAATACGGCCTGCTGCAGTCACGTGGGGAGGAATACAGGATTTCCCGGCCGATGACCGCGGTGGACTACACGAAAGGCGATCTGAAACATCAGATTGCGGGTGTGGTAAAACCGGCTGTGCAGAATTACCGCTTCCAGTCGTTCAAGGAGTTCAGGGCACTGCTCGGACTTTTCAACGTGACCGTGGAGGAAGTGCATAAGGTCGTGGACGGGAAACGTTGCGACGGTCTGGTCTATGCGGCGACCGACTGAAAGGGAAAACGTACCGGGGTCGGAATCAAATCCAGCAATATCGGTAAAAGCGTGGGATACCGTGCCCTCCAAAAGAGGTTCTCACAAAGCAGAACATGGATGAAAAAGCATCCCCTGCCGGAAAAGACAAGGGAAAACATCCGTACGGCACTCCGCCGGGATACCCGTGAAGGGTTCCTGCACGAGCTGGCAGGCAAAGGCATCGTGCCCGTACTCTGGGAGAACGGGGCGGGCGTGATCTACGGCGTGACCTATATAGACCATAATATCAGGGCGGTCTTCAAGGGATCGGCGCTCGGCAAGGAGTTCTCCGCTTCGGTTATCAACCGGAAATACGGCACGCTCCCGTCCGTCCCCGACAGGCCGGCTCCCGGACAGGAACCGCCCGTGAATACGGACACAAGGGAGACGGGGCTTGCGGAAGGCCTGCTGGATATCTTCTCCATGGAATCCTGTCCCTACCCGGCTGAGGACATTCCCCGGAATATTTATGGAAAGAAGAAAAAGAGGAAGGGGCGGAAAGGCCCGCGGATCAACTAACGAAGTATTCACATATAACAACCAATCATATCCCATATGGCACAAGAAGATTCCAGAGGACTCGGCAAGACCATCGACTTCATGCGGGCGGTTAGCATCCTGTTCCTCGTGATGAACATCTATTATTTCTGCTATCCGTTCTTCCATGCCGCCGGCTGTACCAACGGCATGGTGGACAGGATACTGCTGAATTTCCAGCATGACACCGGACTGTTCACCAGCTCCCCCGTGACCAAATGCTTCAGCCTGATGTTCCTTTTTTTCTCCTCGATGGGCGCCAAAGGGCGGAGGGTCTCAGAGATGACATGAAGGCGTATCGGCTGCTACCTGGCAGCCGGGCTGTTCCTCTATTGGGGAAGCGAGCTTTTCCTCACCGCTGGCTGGAGTGTTCCGCTCACCACCCTTGCGTATGTGTCCGCCCTTGCCGCCGGGTACATCTGCCTGCTCACCGCAGGCATGTGGGTCGGGCGTCTTTTAAAGGAACATCTGATGGATGACGTCTTCAATGAGGAGAACGAGTCCTTCATGCAGGAGACTCGCTTGATCACCAACGAATACTCGGTGAACCTGCCCACACGGTTCTATTATAAGAAGAAATGGCATGATGGGTGGATCAATGTCGTATTGCCCCAAAGGGGCTGCATAGTGGTCGGATCACCGGGCAGCGGGAAGAGCTACTGTGTCATCAACCAGTTCATCAAGCAGCAGATAGAGAAAGGTTATGCGCTTTATTGCTATGATTTCAAGTTTCCCGACCTGAGCCTTATCGTCTATAACCATCTGCTCAAGAATAAGGACAAGTACAAGGCGAACGTTCAGTTCTACGTAATCAACTTCGACGATCCGCGGCACAGCCACCGTTGCAACCCTATCAACCCGACATTCATGTCTGACATCGCCGACGCCTACGAATCGGCGTATGTGATCATGCTGAATTTGAATAGGACCTGGATACAGAAACAGGGCGACTTCTTCGTAGAAAGTCCGATCGTACTGTTTGCCGCCATCATATGGTATCTCAAAATCTACGAGAACGGGAAGTACTGTACCTTCCCCCACGCCATCGAGCTGCTGAACAAGCCCTACTCGGACATATTCACCATCCTGACCTCGTACAGGGAGCTGGAGAACTACCTCTCGCCTTTCATGGACGCCTGGAAAGGCGGGGCGATGGAGCAGCTCCAGGGCCAGATCGCAAGTGCCAAGATCCCGCTCTCGCGCATGATCAGCCCCTCGCTCTACTGGATCATGAGCGGGGACGACTTCACGCTGGATATCAATAACCCGGATGAGCCAAAGGTACTGTGCGTAGGCAACAACCCGGACCGGCAGAACATCTATTCGGCGGCCCTGGGGCTGTACAACGCCCGTATCGTCAAGATGGTGAACCGTAAGGGAAAGCTTAAGTGCTCCATCCTGGTGGACGAGGTTCCGACGATATATTTCAAAGGGCTCGACACCCTGATAGCCACGGCCCGCAGCAACAAGGTGGCCGTCTGTCTGGGCGCGCAGGATTTCAGTCAGCTGGTACGTGACTACGGTGAAAAGGAGGCGCGCGTCATCCAGAATACCGTCGGCAATATCTTTTCCGGGCAAGTGTTGGGGGAAACGGCCAAGAACCTCTCGGAACGGTTCGGGAAGGTGCTCCAGCAGCGCAAGTCCGTCAACATGACCCGTGAGGACACATCGACCAGCATCAGCACCCAACTAGACTCGCTGATACCGGCCTCGAAAATATCCAACCTCTCCCAGGGCATGTTCGTGGGAAGCGTCTGCGACAGTTTCCGGGAGAAGATGGAACAGAAAATCTTCCACTGCGAGATCGTCGTGGACGACGCAAGGGTGGCGGCCGAGACGAAAGCCTATAAACCGATCCCCGTGATTACGGACTTTACCGGCGGGGACGGTAAGGACCATATGCGGGAAGAGATAGAGCGGAACTACTACCGCATCAAGGAGGAGGTGGGCGGGATCATCCAAAAGGAGCTCCGCCGCATAGAGAACGATCCGAACCTGAAACATCTGCTGGAAACGGAAGATGACGGGTAACAATAGTTTAAACCATTCATTTTAATTTATCGAATCATGGAAAAGAAGAAAACCAGCGCGGGCTGTCTGCCCGGCAAACCCTGCTTCCCTTGGGTGGGAGGCAAGAGAAGACTGCTTCCGGTACTGATCCAGTCACTACCGGAGAATATCACGGAAATGGAAACCTATGTGGAACCCTTTGTCGGGGGCGGCGCCCTGTTCTTCTGACTGAGACAGACCTATCCGCATATCCGTTGCGTGATCAACGACTCGAACGAGAGCCTAGTGAATGTCTACCGCGTCATACGCGACACGCCGGAAGAACTGGTCGGACTGCTTGCCGGCATCCAGGGCGA